>CEUJ01180757.1_pt1 | contig 10000 bp, 10 predicted proteins | sample 361531 | NCBI WGS metagenome assembly CEUJ01 (sample SAMEA2622842, study PRJEB7988) | marine metagenome | biome: marine biome (ENVO:00000447); feature: marine epipelagic mixed layer (ENVO:xxxxxxxxx); material: "saline water (ENVO:00002010), including plankton (ENVO:xxxxxxxx)" | depth 140 m | reverse complement strand
GGAAACCGATATAAATGGACTTCTCTAGTCTTGAGTTTTATAAGAGCTCAGTAGATTACATACTAGATGTCCAAAACAATGATGGATCTATTCCTTGGGAAATTGGAAAGAAGCTTGATCCATGGGACCATATAGAAGCTGCCATGGGTTTGGCAATAGCTGGAAAAAAAGATGAAACAGAAAGAGCCTATAAATGGTTAAGGGATAATCAGCTTACAGATGGTTCTTGGTACTCCGAATATATTAAGTCGGAGCCCACTACTAAAAGAAGAGAAACAAATTTCTCTGCTTACATAGCTACTGGACTATGGCATCACTACTTGATTTTTCAAGATCAAGAGTTTCTTAATGAAATGCTGCCTTCATTATCTAATGCAATTGATTTTGTTATCTCAATGCAGACAGAAAAAGGAGATATTTACTGGGCTGCAGAGGATGGTAAGGAAATATTAGATGATTCATTAATTACTGGCAGTAGTTCAATATATAAAAGTCTGGAATGCGCTTCAGCCATTTTTAAGATTTTTGGTATGTCTACAGAAAGAATTAATTTTTCAATGGCTAGATTGAAAGAATCAATAAATAATAATCCAGAGAGATATGATAGAAGTTGGGAGAGTAAGTCCAGATATAGCATGGACTGGTATTATCCAGTTTTGTGTGGCATCTATGATCAAAATAAAAGTATTCAACAAATAGAATCTAAATGGTCAGATTTTATCGTCGAAGGAAAAGGTTGTAAGTGCGTAAAAGAAGAACCCTGGGTAACAGTAGCGGAAAGTTCAGAGTTAGTCCTTGCTCTTGTGAGAATTGGATTGTTAAGCGAAGCTGAGGAGCTTTTAGATTCCTTGCATCAGTGGCGTGATGATGATGAACTTTATTGGACAGGATATGTATATCCGGATGATAAATTTTGGCCAATTGAAAAGCCCACTTGGACTGCAGGTGCAGTCTTACTTGCTGCTGATGCTGTCTACAATTTTACACCTGGGTCTGAGCTTTTCTCTAAAACGTGGGCGTAAATTAACCCTTTATTTTTCTGAGTATTCTTAGAGACTTTATAGCCTCTATTTCCTTAAATTGACCACTATCAAGGGCTTTCTTATAGATATTAAAAGGGGGCCTACCGCCATCTTTTGGATCAGGAAAAACATCATGAATTGCTAATAAACCGCCTACAAACAACCTGTTTTGCCAGAGTTTATAATCTTTTTGAGCTGCTTCCTCACTGTGCCCGCCGTCAATAAAGATAAAACTGAACTCCAATCTCAGGTCAGCATAAGCTTCTTCAGATGTTGAAACTACTGGTATTACAACTCCCTCTAATTGAGATCGACGAATAGTTGCAAGAAAGTAAGGTAGGGTGTCTATTCCTTCTCCTGTATCATCCACTAAGTCAGGATCAAAGTACTGTTCTCCTGGTTGCTGTTCTTCTGATCCTCGGTGATGATCTACAGAATAGAGTTTTTCTCCATTCTTTTTCGCAGCTGAACCAATATAGACTGCTGATTTTCCACAATAACTTCCAATTTCTAGTGCAGGACCTGCCCCAGTTGCATTTTTTGAGTGAACGTATAGGGCTTTTCCTTCCAATGGATCAAGAAAGCCTTTCACTTTTTCTATATCAATAGGAAGATTTAATTTCATTAATTTTTAAGATCATTTTGAATACGATAAAACTTACTAAAATACTTAAATCAATAATATAGAACAGCATAATGATCTCAAGGTATATAATTAACATATATGGACCTTAAGATGTTAAATAAAGGACATGTCCTTGTTTTTGGGGATATTATTTTAGATAGATATATTTCTGGTAGCGTTGACAGAGTTTCTCCCGAAGCACCTGTGCCTGTTCTCAAACCATCCGGCGAAGAGATAAGATTAGGTGGAGCTGCAAATGTTGCTTTAAATTTATCTAGTCTTGGTTCTAATGCAACAATAATTGGAGTAACTGGAAAAGATGCTTCTTCAACTCAGGTTATTAAACTTTTACAGAAGAACAATATTAAAAAAGCTTTAAGCAAATCTGATCATCCAACTATCTCAAAGTTAAGAATTCTGGCATCTCAGCAACAATTAATAAGAATAGATAATGAAGAGGAATTCTCTGAAACAGACTGGCAATCAAGTTTATCTCATTATAAAAAGCATATAAGTTATAAAAAAAATAAGGTTCTTATCATCTCTGACTACGGAAAGGGCACCTTAAAGAATATCCCGCTAATCATTAGAGAAGCAAAAAAGACAAAAAAAACAATCTTAGTTGATCCCAAGGGAGATGATTTCTCAAAATACAAGTCAGCTGACATTATCACTCCAAATCTTCATGAATTTGAAAGAGTAGTCGGAAAGATAAATAAAGAATCTGAAATTACGAAGAAAGGAAAGGATCTTATTAAGTCTCTAAGACTGAATTCACTCTTAATAACCAGAGGCTCAGATGGAATGACACTCTTAAACAAAACAAATGGAAAAATCATTAGAGAGGATTTTCCAACAGAGGCAAGAGATGTATTTGATGTTTCCGGAGCTGGCGATACTGTTATTGCTAGCATTGCTGCAGGACTGGCAGGAGGATTCACTCTTTCAGAGTCAATTCGATTGGCCAATATCGCTGCCGGAATAGTGGTAGGTAAATCTGGTACAGCTGCAGTTAACCAGGCTGAGTTAGTTCCTTTCTTAGGTCTTTCTGAATCTTTCGTTACGTCTAATGAAATAAAAGGTTATACACAAGACCTTCATGAAAGATCCAAAAAAATAGTCTTCACTAATGGATGTTTTGATATTTTGCATGCTGGGCATGTTGAGTATCTTGCCGCTGCAAAAGAACTGGGAGACAAGCTTATAGTTGCCATAAATACTGATAGATCAGTTCGTAAATTAAAAGGCTCTAGTAGACCAATTAATACCCTGGCTCATAGAGCTAAAGTTTTAGCCTCTTTACAGTGTGTAGATAAGGTAGTTTTTTTTGATGAGGAAACTCCAATTAAGCTAATTAAAACTATTAAACCAGACGTGCTTGTAAAGGGAGGAGACTACAAAATTAAAGACATCGTGGGTTATAAAGAGGTTACCAAGTCTGGAGGGTCTGTAGTCACAATTCCTTTATTAGAGGGCTTATCAACTTCAAAGATAATTTCTAAGACACTTTAATCTTTATTGCGATTCTGTCTTCTCTTCTCTCTTCTCTTTTCTCTGCTTGTCCACTTAGGATAAAGGGATTCAGTTTGTCCTGACTTAAATCGTCTGTGCATCCATAGATAGCCACTTGGATCTTTTTTAATGAACTCTTCATAAGTTTTGTTCATTTCAAATAGTAACTCCTCTTCGTTTACAGAGGATTCAATATTTTTGATTTCGATTTCATATGTATCATCTATTTTACAAACATCTGCTACAACTATTTTTATGTCTTTTTTAAGAAATAGAGCAGGAAAAGTAACTGTTGCTGCTGAATGTCCAAAGAAAGGAACCATTTTGGAAAATTTCAAGCCATAATCTTGATCCGCTGCATATAAGAAATTCTTACCCGATCTAATCCATCTAACAGCCTTCATCGCTTCTTTGTTTGTTAAAGAACCCTGAATGTAATTATTTCTCGCTCGAATCATTACATAATTGATGGCTTCATTTGTCTGAGATTTATACATGCCAGTCAGGTCAAAATGCTGACTTAATAAACGCAGGTCTAATTCAAGATGAGTAGAGTGTTTAATGAGAACTAGTACGCCTGTTTGTGCATCTTCTATTAACTCTTTATTTAATAATCTAGTATCAAGTTTTTTAATTTTCTTATCAGAAGACCACCAAGCTATAGCCATCTCAAAGACACCTCTGCCTATGGCTCGAAAGTTTTCTTTAACTAATGTGTCTAATTCATTCTCTTTAATATCAAGACAAAGTTTTATGTTTATTTTACTTATCTCTCTTCGGTGGGGACTGACTTTATAAATTAAGCTACCAATTACATCACCTAAATTCATTAGAATTGAATAAGGCAGATAGGATGTAAGTCTTAGTAAACCAATACCTAACCAAGTAAGTAAACTTTTAAAGGATGAGAGAGCTTTTATCAGGCTTGGCTCTGTCTTATCTGGTAAGGATTTAAGACGGTTCATTTTTTGGCCAACTTTCAAGTCTGTCTAAATACTTCTTTATACCTTCCTGAACGTTTAAGAACTCATCCTTATAGCCAGCTTTTCTCAATTTTGAGATATTGGCTTGAGTATAACTTTGATATGCACCTTTTAGTTTTTCAGGAAAAGGAACGTAATTTATCTTTCCTCTTTTATTCCAATTTATTACTGAGTGAGCTACTTCATTGAAAGTCTGGCTCTTACCTGTTCCTACATTGAATATACCTGATACTTTTTGATTTTCTAGAAACCATAGATTCACTTTTACTACATCCTCAACATAAATAAAATCTCTTCTTTGTTCTCCATCGTCATAACCATCAGAACCCTCAAATAATTTAATTTCCTCATTATCTTTGAGTTGGTTATGTAAATGGAAAGCAACGCTTGCCATAGTCCCTTTATGTTGTTCTTGAGGCCCGTACACATTGAAATATCGCAAGCCAACTATTTGTGTTTCACTTTTGATTAATTCTTGTCTTACCAACTGATCAAATTTAAATTTAGAGTATGCGTAAAGGTTTATTGGATCTTCGTTTTCAACAGATTCTTCAAAAGTCTTCCCAGCTCCGTAGACAGAAGCAGAAGAGGCATAAATCAGGGGCGTTTTAGTTTTTTGTGAAAAATTCAAGAGCTCTTTAGAATATAACAAATTATTGTTGTATAAAAAATCAGCATCCCATTCCATAGTATTAGAGCAGGCTCCTTGATGAAAAATAGCCCTAATTTTTGCCCCATCAATCTCATTATTCCTAATCAAATTAATAAATTCATCTATATTTAGGAAGTCCTCAATATCACAATGTGCAATATTGTCTTTAAGCTCTGGATCGTCTTGATTATCGACTGCAATAATATCCTTATACCCAATTTCATTGAGACCTTGGATTAGGTTAGATCCAATAAATCCATTACTTCCAGTTACTACTATCACAATTTAAATTTTAATTTAGGATTATCTGCTATGGTAGCATACGCTTATGCCAAGAAACCTTTATACGGCTTTATTTTGCTTATTGTTACCTGTTTACTTTGCTAGGTTATGCTGGAGGGGTTTGTCTAATAAAGAGTATTTTTTAAGGTGGTCCGAGAGACTTGGGTATAGTTCAGAACTTCCTTCTAAAGATAAATCAGTTATCTGGATTCATGCTGTTTCAGTAGGCGAAGTGAATGCCTCCATGCCTTTATTGAGAAGCTTAATTACTGATTATCCTTATTCAGAAATACTTGTAACAACAACCACACCCACGGGATCAAAACTTTTAATTGAAAGACTTGGAAATACATTAAAACACCAATATTTGCCCGTAGATATTCCTTTTTTTATAAATCGCTTTTTAAATAAATGGAATCCCAAAATTTTGATTCTTTTAGAAACAGAGATTTGGCCAAATCTAATAAACATATGTAAGAGTAGGGGAATCTATTCAGCTTTAGTGAATGCCAGACTTTCTGAAAAATCTAAAATAAATTATCTTAAGTACAGTACCTTAATTAAACCAGTAATTGAAACAATAGACCTAATACTTGCGCAGTTTGAGTCTGATAAAAGGCGCTTTCAAGAAATTGCAGATAGAAAAGATATTAATACCTGTGGAAATTTGAAGTTTGATCAAGATGTACCAAAAGAGCTTCAAGATATATCTAAAACAATCAAACAAGATTGGTCGATAGATGGAAAGTATAGACCAACATTAATTGCAGCAAGTACTCATGAAACAGAAGAGGAGGAGGTCTTAAAAGCTTTTAAAATAATCCTCAAGAGCTCTCCAAATGCGCTACTTATTCTTGTGCCAAGACATCTTGAAAGATTTGATAAAGTAAAAAAATTAATAAACACCTCTGGTTTAACTTTAGCTTCGCGCTCAAAGCAAGAAGAAGTTAAGAGAAGTACTCAGGTGTTACTTGGAGATACCATTGGAGAATTAAACTTTTTATATTCCTTATCAGATGTAGCTTTTGTGGGTGGGAGTTTAATCGATCACGGTGGCCAAAACCTCTTAGAGCCAGCAGCTCAAAGCTTAGCACTTCTATCTGGTCCAAGTTTAAGAAACTTTTCAGATATTTCAGAACAGTTGATTAAAAAAGAAGGATTGACTGTAATTAGAAATGCGCAAGAATTATCAGATGTATTTGTTCAGCTTATAAACAATCCAGATGAGCTTAAAGAAAGAGGAGAGGCTGCATTTGGAGCTTTTATGGAAAATAGGGGAGCATTACAGAAAATCTTAGGTTACCTGCATGAACCTCTTCAATTTAAAATTTAATTTGCTCGATTACAGAGCTTTACTCTCTATCTAAGCACAGTCTTAGTACAAGCAAATATAAATATCACTATATTTCCCTTTAATTAACTAATTTTTTATTGGCACGAATATTGCATATATAACTTTGTATTTTTCTAAATAACAAAAGGAGAAAAAAAATGAAGTTAATAACAGCAGTTATTAAGCCTTTTAAACTGGATGAGGTCAGAGAAGCACTACTTGGAGTGGGCGTTTCAGGACTAACAGTTACAGATGTAAAAGGCTATGGTCGACAAAAGGGCCATACAGAGCTTTACCGAGGTTCAGAATACGAGGTCGATTTGTTGCCAAAAACAAAATTAGAGATCGCTGTTTCCGACGATAAAGCTGACGAGGTTGTAGAGGCGATCAGTACTTCTGCTAATTCAAACAAAATAGGTGATGGAAAGATTTTTGTCGTAGATCTTAATCAACTGGTCCGTATTAGGACCGGGGATCTCAACGAAGATGCGCTTTAAAAATAAGGAGATAAAATGACAGAACTAGAATTTGCGCTTAATACCTTCTACCTTCTAATGAGTGGAGCATTGGTCATGTGGATGGCCGCTGGGTTCACTATGTTAGAGGCAGGATTGGTAAGATCGAAAAATGCTGCTGAGATTGTGACCAAGAACTTTGGTTTGTTTTCAATAGCTTGTGTAATGTATTTGGTATGTGGCTTTTTTATTATGTATCCAGGCGACTCAGCTGTTTCAGCATGGGTTCCAGGTTTCAGCCTAGGTTACCTTGGTTTAGGAATGGGTGATCAAGATATGAGCTATGGCTCATACTCTGAAGCATCAGACTTCTTCTTCCAGGTTGTTTTTGTTGCTACAGCTATGTCGATAGTTTCAGGTGCAGTTGCTGAAAGAATGAAACTTATGCCATTTTTTGCTTTCGCAGTTGTCTTAACTGGATTTATATATCCTGTACAAGGTTATTGGAAATGGGGAGGCGGAGGTCTTGATGCGCTAGGTTACACCGATTTTGCGGGATCAGGTGTGGTACATCTTTGCGGAGCTGCAGCTGCACTAGCTGCGGTATTTATCCTAGGAGCTAGAAAGGGTAAATATGGAGAGAACGGATCTGTATATGCTATTCCAGGATCTAATATTCCCATCGCAGCCCTTGGTGCTTTAATTTTATGGCTCGGCTGGTTTGGTTTTAATGGTGGTTCTCAACTCGCCATAAATACTGCTGCAGACGCTATAGCTGTCGGACAGGTCTTTTTGAATACCAATATGGCTGCTGCAGGTGGAGTACTTGGTGCTTTACTTGCAAGTAAGATCTTCAGTGGAAAAGCTGATGTAACTATGGCTATTAATGGAGCTATAGCAGGTTTAGTGGCAATAACTGCTGCACCAGATACACCTACAGGAGGTTTGGCTACTTTAATAGGGTTCATAGGTGGGGTAATAGTTTACTTCTCAGTAATTATCCTAGATACAAAGCTTAAGATTGATGATCCGGTGGGTGCAATATCAGCTCATGGAACAGTTGGAATATGGGGCATCATGGCTACTCCTCTTTCAGGGGCAGGAGCTTTTGGTACTCAATTCTTGGGAGCAATCATAATCTTTGCCTGGGTCTTCATAACCAGTTTTATAGTCCTCAAGGTTCTAGATTCTCTTGTAGGAATAAGAGCTTCTGAAGAAGATGAAGAGCTTGGATTAGATAAAGCTGAAATTGGAGTAGAAGCTTACCCAGATTTCAAGTAAAGCTGCGCTAAATTATGTCAAATTGTTTGCATAATAATAAATGGGTGGTCCTAAATTGGACCACTCATTTACTTTTTTTTGAGAGTAAAAGGATTTACTTATTTAACAAGGAAGTTAACTCAAATTTGATATGGACTTAAAACTTATTAAACCTAAAGAAGTTGCTAGCATTCTAATGTGTAGCGAGAGAACACTAGAAGCATGGCGAAGAGAAGAGAAGGGGCCATGCTACTACAAAATAGAAGGTAAGATTCTCTATAAGCTTGATGATATTTTAAGCTTTATAGAATCTTCCAGAGTATCTGCTCAATAAGCAGAACAATAAAATTTGGAGATACTTTATGGTGCAAATCTCCCAGAGATGCACCATTTTAATTCGATTTGTAACTACTCAATTCTCTTAAACCCTCATAAACCCTATAAAACCCTCAAATCTACTAATTGGCACAAAGATTGCATCTATTGTTAGAGTAGTTTTCTATTTGATAAACAGTTATTTATATCTATAGTGACTAGACCAATTATTTAGGAGTTTTTAATGAAATTAATTACAGCAATAATAAAACCTTATAAGCTTGATGAAGTCAGAGAAGCTTTGTCTGAAGTAGGTGTTACAGGTCTAACCATTTCTGATGTAAAAGGTTTTGGCAGACAAAAAGGACATACTGAGTTGTATAGAGGCTCGGAATATGTCGTTGATTTTCTACCAAAGACAAAGATAGAGGTTGCGGTGAGTGATGATAATACTGATCGAGTAATTGAAGCAATATCGCAAATTTCTAATACTGGAAAGATAGGAGACGGAAAAATATTTGTGTCTTCATTAGAACAAGTTGTTCGAATTAGAACAGGAGAGCTAAACGAAGATGCCTTGTAAATAAAGGTGAGACAATGATAAAAAAACTTCTTCTTATTTCAGTAGCATTATTTTCCATCAGCGCTTCAGCGGACGAGTTAAATTCTGGAGATACTGCGTGGATCCTAACTTCTACTGCTTTGGTTCTGCTTATGACTCTTCCAGGCTTATCTCTTTTTTATGCTGGTCTAGTAAGAAGTAAGAATGCTATATCAGTACTAATGCAATGTTTTGCAATAGCATGTATTGTCTCAGTAGCTTGGGTTGTTTACGGCTACAGTCTGGCATTTACCGAAGGTAATGCCTTTATTGGAGGAACGAGTGCCTTTTTTCTTAATGGAATTGGTCGTGATACTTTGGCACCTGGAACAACAATGCCTCATTCCTTGTTTGTCATATTTCAAATGACGTTTGCAATTATTACACCTGCGTTGGTAGTTGGTGCTTTTGCAGAGAGAATGAAGTTTGGTGCCATGTGCTTATTTTCTTTATTATGGTTTACAGCAGTTTATATACCCGCCTGTCATATGATTTGGGGCGGTGGATATCTTGCAGATGTAAAAGATTTCGCAGGCGGTCTAGTTGTTCACCTTACTTGCGGAGTTGGAGCTTTGGTTATCGCAATAATGTTAGGGCCCAGGAAAGGATTCCCTACCACAGCTATGCCACCACACAATAGAACCATGGTTGTCACCGGAGCGGCTTTACTATGGGTAGGATGGTTTGGTTTTAATGCAGGAAGCTCTTGGGCAGCAGACGGCTTGGCAGGTATGGCTATGTTGGTAACGCACATTAGTGCAGCAACAGGTGCTTTAACATGGATGGCAATAGAATGGATTAAAGGTGGAAAGCCTACTATTGTTGGAATAGCAACTGGAATGGTAGCTGGATTAGCGACCATAACTCCAGCAGCTGGAAGTGTTGGTCCTGAAGGCGCAATACTTATTGGATTAATGGCTGGATCAATTTGTTTCTATGCTACTCAGGCCGTCAAAGGCG
>CEUJ01060731.1_pt1 | contig 10005 bp, 7 predicted proteins | sample 361531 | NCBI WGS metagenome assembly CEUJ01 (sample SAMEA2622842, study PRJEB7988) | marine metagenome | biome: marine biome (ENVO:00000447); feature: marine epipelagic mixed layer (ENVO:xxxxxxxxx); material: "saline water (ENVO:00002010), including plankton (ENVO:xxxxxxxx)" | depth 140 m | reverse complement strand
TTAGGTCAAGCAGTGAACCATTTGCATTACTAATTGCTCAAAAAGCACGTGGATTGTATGAAACTGATTGGGCAATTGGTGAAAGTGGGGCAGCTGGTCCAACGGGAAATGGATATGGTGATCCTGCAGGTTATACATGTTTTGCTGTTGCTGGAAAGCAAGAGAGAACGTCACATATATATACAAATTCAAAAATAAGAATAGAAAATATGGAAGCATTCACAAAAGCTGCTTTGGAACAATTTTTTGAAATTTTAAAAACTAGTTAGGCGCTCTTTTTGATAATATTCTTTGAAGAGTTCGTCTGTGCATTTTCAACCTTCTTGCTGTTTCGGAAACATTCTGATCACATAATTCATATACCCTTTGTATATGCTCCCATCTTACTCTATTAGCACTCATTGGTTCTTCAGGAGGGGAGGCTTTCTCGCTTGGGGGAGCAAAAAGAGCTGAGAATATATCGTCGATGCCAGCTGGCTTTGATAAATAATCTATTGCCCCAACCTTAATAGCTGAAACAGCATTAGCAATATTACCAAACCCAGTTAATATAACTGATCTTGATTTTGGATTCTTTTTCTGAAGCTCTAAAATAACTTCTAGCCCGTCACCATCATCAAGTCGTAAATCAATAACTCCATAATGAATATCATTTTTAGAAATTATATCTTTTGCATCTGAAACTGATTTCGCAACATAAGTATTATAACCCCTTCTCTCAAAGGCTCTAGAAAGTTGGTTTAACCATGTTTGATCATCATCAACAATGATAATATTCTTATTTACTTCTGAATCGTTCATATTACCTATATAGGTATTTTTTTTTAATTTTAAAGTCTTTTGTCTGTCGGTATTATAACAGATACTATTGCACCAGTCTCTGGTAAAGACTTATTATAAGCACTAATCCTTATTCCTAATCTTTCAAGTAATGTTTTAGAGATAAAAAATCCTAGGCCTAAGCCTGACCCTTTGTCTTCTTTTTGTGTATTTGATCTGGAAGAAACATATGGATCCCCAAGCCTATTCAAAACTGAATTTGAAAATCCTTTGCCATTATCTTGAATTTTTAATTCAATATTTTCATTATTATAATTAACATTTAACTCAACAACGCTTGAGGTAAAATCAGCTGCATTCTCAACAATATTAGATAATCCAAGTAATAATTCAGATCTTCTTAGTAATAAAAATTTTTTCAAGTTTGGATCATTATTCTGAAAGTTAATAACAAAATCTATTCCCTTTGCTTTTATTAATTCACAAAGTTCTTCCAATAACGCTTGAAGCTCAATTTTAGTAACTAAATCGTCATCACTTGAAGGTTTTTCACCTAAAGACCCAAGTATAGCTTTACATTTCTCAACTTCATCAGAAAGAATTATTAGATCTTTCTTTGCACTATCAGGTATATCATTTTCGTTTTTTAACTCATTCGCTATAAGGCTTATTGTGCCTAGAGGAGTTCCTAAGTGATGGGCTGCTGCTGCTGCAAGACCATCTAAAGAAGAGAGGTTTTTCTCATTAACTAATAAGTCCTCTGCAATTTTTAATGCAGCAGAAGTTTTACGTGAGTCATCGGTAAGCCCACCTGCATAAAAAGTTAAAAATAATATAGTCACAAATAATGAAATCCACATCCCAATGATAAAAATTAATGGAATAGTTAAATCTAATCTTTCATTGACCAGGGGATAGTTAAAAAATCCAAGGATAGTTATCAGTAAAATAGTCAAAATAATTAATATTGATGTAGATCGTATTGGAAGACTTGTTACGGTAATAGCTATATGAGTTAAAAATAAAACAACAAAAGGATTTGAAAGCCCTCCAGTAAAAAATATCATTAGAGCTAATTGTATTATATCTGCGGCGATTACAAATGTTGTTGAGGTCTCATTTAATCTGTTATTGATTGAGTAACCTGGATAAAGGGCAAAATTAGAAATAGCTAAAGCTAATATTGTAAGTGATACCTCAGTCCATGGTAATTCAAAATTTAAAAAATAATGAACAATTAAACATGTAATGGTTTGACCTAAAACAGCTATCCATCTCAAATAAACAAGAGTTTTAACTCTTATCCCAAGGCCTAAACTAGAAATATTGTCTTTTTTACTGTCCATAATAACTTATACTAATTGCAAATATTTTTTAACTTCATTGATGGCTTCATTTGGGTCTATTACTTTAATTGTAGTCATTCCTATATTTCTTGCTGGTTTCAAGTTTATACCCAAATCATCAAGATAAATACACTCTTCTGGTTTAACGCCGAGTCCTTCACATGACATATAATAAATCTTAGGATCAGGTTTTCTTAATCCTACTTTTGAGGATTCTATTATATGGTCAAAAATTTTCATAACCTGGCTTGCTTCATTAAGATGATTAACTTTATCGTCCTTGTTATTTTGAATATTATTCGTGATACATCCGAGCTTATAATCTTTTTTTAAGAAAAATAAAAAATCAACCATTTGCTGTCTAATTTCACCTGTTAGTAATTTTACAACTTGCTTTCCAGAAATTTTAAATCCTTTTTTATCAGCTTCGAGAGAAAATAAATTATCAAAATCATCTAGATCAATATCATTCCTCTCAAATTTTGCCCAGGCATTATCATCAGAATTCTCAGAATTGATTGTCCTTATTATATCTTTTGGAAGATTATTTCTTGACTCAAATTCATTAAATGCCTCAAAAGGACTTGATGTTATGACACCTCCAAAATCCCAAATAATTGCTTTATAGTTCATTTAAACTCCTAAGCATTATAATAACCCTCTTAAATAAATCAGGCTATAGTTGATTACAGAGTTTAAATATTTAAAATAAAAAATTATGAAAAAAATTATTCTATTAGTATTAATTATCCTTAACTTTAATAGCCTAAAGGCTGAAACCGAACTTAAATACTCTGCTTATTTAGGTGGATTCCAAGTAGCCAATATCATTTATTCTGCAGAGCTTAATGAAGATAATTGGAAAATAAAAACGACAATAACAGCATCAGGATTGGTAGATGTGTTTGTAAGCTTTATTTTTTTTGCTGAAAGTAATGGAAAATATATTAACAGAAATCTTGTAAGTGACTCTTATAATTTCTCATATGAAATAAAAAATAAAAATAAATCAAGAGTAGCAGAAATTAATTATAGAAATGGTTTGCCATTCTCAGTAACTGCAGAACCTCCGTATAAAGGCAAAGATATCCCAACTGAGGAATTCCTAAAAAAATATGGAAAAAATTCCAGTGATCCAAATAGTGCATTTGTAGTTTCAAATAAATTTACTAATCCATGCCTAGAGAATAGTAAAAGTTTTGATGGTGTTAGATCTTATGAAATAAAAATGAGTAAAAGATCAAAAAAATCGAAATTAACAATTAATAATAAAGAATATGAAACTATTATTTGCAGAGGTTCCTTCAATGCAATAGTTGGTTACAATAATAGTGATTTCTTGGAAACAGCTTCTCAAGAAAATGCTATTACATATTGGTATTCGTTTTTTGAAAAAGAAAAAATGTGGATACCCATTAAATTTACAGTCGATACACCACTAGGAGCACTAGTAATAAAAGCCAGAGAAATAGAAAATAATTATAAAGGATAGAGATATTATGAAATATGAAAATGCTTTAATACCAAATGATAAACAAATGAAGGAATTCACAGAGGGCGATATTGATACGCCAATATATATGGTTAATCTTTTAAAATTTAAAGAAAAAGCAGTATATGAGGATGGAAGAAAAACAAATCTTTCTGGAGAGGAAGCTTATGCAATTTATGGAATGGAAGTCATGGAGCACTTAAAAAAAGTTGGTGGGGAGCCAATCTTTTCAGGTATGGTAAGCAGAATAATGCTTGGTGAAGTTGAGGAATTATGGGATTGGATTGCTATTGCTAAATATCCAAGCAGAAGATCTATGCTGGAAATGTTAACAAATCCTGACTATTTAGATAGTGAAAAACATCGATCTGCAGGACTTGAAGGTCAGTTAAATATAGAGACAAAAGATTTTTAAAAATTTGTCAAAAAATAATTATATTTGTAATACCCTCTTTTATTCACCTCAATCAAGATTTCCTTATTAAAATAATAAGCTCATGCATTGATAATAATAATTGTATTTTTTTAAAAGAGATTAGTGCTGATAATCTCTAATTAAAGATTAAAAAAAGTAAGACTGATTTATTAGTTGTAAAAATACAACAATTTTTTGATTCAATTATTTTTAAAATAAATAGTAATTATTTAGTTGATAAATATTAAAATAGTTGTAAGGTTTTATTAACCATAAATAATAATAATAATAATAATAATAATTTCATATACTTATGAATATGTGGTCGGGGGGAATTAATTTTAAATTCTTTGATTTAAAAAAAATATCCCATTACGTAGTGTACTAAATAAATAACTAAATATGTTGTAATTTTGGTACACTACGTTTTTTTTATCATTTTTTTAAAAAAATCATTGTCTTAATAAAATTTTGAGTGCTATCTTATTTAAAGCCTATAAAAAACATATACGATAAAACGTATGCAAGTGGGGAGGCATTATAATGTCAAAACGTTTAATAATCGCAATCATCTTTATGGTTGTTTCTTTAATTCACTCAACAAAATCATATGCTCAGACAATTGCTACTGGTATAGAAGAAATTCTTGTAACAGCTGAAAGGTCAGAGCAAAGCATTCAAGATGTTCCAATTGCTGTTTCAGCTTTTGGTGCTGATGCTCTAGAATTACAGCAAATTGAAACCTTTGGTGATCTTCAATTTAATATTCCAAGTGTAACATTTACTCGAGGTAACTTTACTAATGGCAGTATGTCAATTAGAGGTGTTGCTTCAGCTGCTGTTGCTGCCTCTGGTGATGGTGCAGTTGCCTATCACTTAGACAGCGTTCCTCTTCCAACAAGATTTTTTGAAACAGAATTTTATGATGTTGAAAGAGTAGAAGTTTTAAGAGGTCCTCAAGGAACCCTCTATGGTGCTAACGCTACTGCTGGAACTGTAAATATGATATTTGCAAGACCGACTGATGAAGCTGGTGGAAGCATCGAAATAGAGTACGGAGATTATGATAGTAGAAAAATAAAAATTGCTATGAACATGCCCTTAGCTGATAATCTTCGCCTTAGAGTTTCAGGTATGAATCTAAGAAGAGATGGTTTTTCTACAAATATGTTCCCTGGTAAGGAAGGACAAGATATAGACGGCAGGGATATTACTTCATTCAGAGCTGTTTTAGAAGCAGATTTAAGCGAAAATACACTCGCTAGGTTTACTTATATGGATTTTGAAGAAGACGATAATAGAGCTCGTGCTGGTCGTCAAATGTGTAAAATGACAGAGACACCTGCGTATGGATGTAATCCATTTGAATTTGGTCGTGAACAACCTACTGCTGGTTCTGGCTTAAATGGTCTTCTTTTAGCGGCAGCAGGTTTACAGAGCTTTAGCCCACTTGATACCGCGCCAAGCAATCCTTTATTTGGAATAAGAGAAACCTACCAGGCAATAGACCCTGTTTATAAAGTTCATGAAAAAGTATATATTCTTGCAATAGAAAATTCCTCTTTTGAAAATATAAATATAAAAGCAAATTTTGCTTATCATGAAAGTGGTATTTTGTCTCAGCAAGATTACACTAATAATGATGGGCGAACCAAATTGTATAAAGGTACCAATCCCTTTTTCCCAAATGGAGAGCTTCCAATTTCAGGATTCACCGATCCTAATGGAGGTGGTTCAATGGGTATTTTTGGAGGATCTATTGGAGGATACCATGATTTTCCTTTTGCATATGATACATCATTTAATGATAATGAATATAAATATGGTGATATCACTATAAGTTCAGATTTTGATGGAAATATTAACTTTGTTGCTGGTTTCAATATGTTAGAATCTACAACTGTAAATCTTTATGATGTTTATTTTAATGGCGGAGATGCAGTTGCTCTTGCACCAATATTAAGTGGAGCAAGATTATATCCATCTCATTATAGAAATTTAACAAATCCATATGATCTTGAGCGTAAAGGTTTATTTACCCAAGTCTATATTGACTTAAATGAAGATACAAGAATTACCCTTGGTGCAAGATGGAATGAGTCTGAAAAAAGTGTTGCTGATGCACAACAATTTTTAAATTCAATTATTCTTGCTGGTGGTACACGTGTTGGAGACCCTGTTACAGCCTCTATACAAAGAACAGATCCTAATCTTGGTTTAGTTCTTGCTGGATTAGCTCCTCCTGCTTTGGCACCTATTCCTGCGCCTGGAGAGCAAAGAGCTCTTACAGGAAACCCAACTTCTTTTACTGAGGAAGAAACAACATACAGGGCTGCCATAGATTGGACCCCTGATTTAGAAGCGACTGACTCAACTCTTATATACGCAAGTGTTTCAAGGGGTTATCGTCCTGGTTTATTTAATCCGCCGGTCGACCCAGTTTTATTTGCCGGTGTCCGTCCTCAAGCTGATCCTGAGTTTATTGATGCATTTGAAATTGGTATGAAAAACGTAATGATGGATAATCAACTGATAGCAAATCTATCAGCCTTTTTTTATGACTATGAAGGTCTTCAAGTGTCAAAAATTATTGCACGTACTTCAGTTAATGAAAATATTGATGCTGAAATGTCAGGCCTAGAAGCAGAATTTGCGTGGTCACCCTCATCTATACCTGGTTTAAAAATTGATGCACAATTTTCTCTTTTAGAAACAGAGATTGCTGGAGGAACTAAATCACTTAATCCTCATGATCTTACAGGTCGTGCCCTTGGTGATACACAAGGCTGGGTATTAAAAGATATAGCCAATGGATCAACTTGTGGGTTTACAAAAGCTCAACTACAGGCTGGCTTAGCTGGTGGCGTTCTTAATGCCAATCCTGCTGCTGGAGCATTAGATGTATATCTGCTTCCAAAAACCTTGTCAGTTAATAATTTTGACTCTGCTGATCCAACTGGAACTGTTGACCCATTAGTACAAATATTTGGTATGGGTGCATTACCTACATTAGGTAATTGTACATCTATGGTTACTAAACTGACAGCTGCAGGCTTGGGTGGTTTTTATGAAGTAGAGTATGATCTTGGCGGAAATGAATTGACAAATGCACCAAGTGCAACAGCTCATATTGGAATTGAGTATACCGCAGATTTCTCAGATTCAAATCTTCTAGTTACCTCACGTCTAGATTATTATTGGCAAGATTCCATGTGGACTCGTCTTTATAACAGCACACGAGACTCGATTGATTCTTGGGACGTTATTAACGCTCAAGTAATTATACAACCAACAAATTCTGGGATGTATTTCAAAATTTGGGGACAAAATCTAGCTGATGATGATAACCAAACTGGTGCTTATTTTACTGATCCATCTTCTGGTCAATTTAGAAATGACTTTTATATGGAACCAAGAATGTATGGTATTACATTTGGCGCTAGATTTTAAATCTTTAAGATTTTAAAAATTAATTAAGCGCGGTTTTTTAAATCGCGCTTTTTTATTTTTTAGAGGTCATTGATAGAAAAACTGTTTCTAAAGAAGTGCCTGTAACTGAAAAATCATTTACCTCTAAACCAGCCCCTTCAGCTTTCTTTAATATATCTCTTGAAGTTTCTTGTTTAGGATTGTAGCTAATTGAAATATTTCCATCTTTATCAACAACTCCACCAATTTTTTCAATTTTAAACTTATCATTAAATTCTTTTGATAAAACTAGAGTTATATTTTTTGAGTCTGCATCATTTAAAATTTCTTTTGTTGGTGCACACCTTATTATTTCACCATGGTTAACAATTGCAATAGTATCACATAACTCTTCAGCCTCTTCGAGATAGTGTGTTGTCAAAATAATTGTTGTTCCATACTCATTAAGTTTTCTTATATAGGCCCACAATTGTTGGCGAAGCTCAATATCAACACCTGCTGTTGGCTCATCTAAAATCAAAATTGGTGGCCGGTGAACCATTGATTTTGCCACTAGAAGCCTTCGTTTCATTCCTCCTGATAAAGTTCTAGTATAAGCATCAGACTTATCCTCAAGTTCCAGTGTTTCTAATAAAAAATCTACATTTCTGTCCTTTGGAAGCACTCCATACATTCCTGCTTGTTGATGCAATGTTTCTTTTGGTGAAAAAAAAGGATCAACATAGATTTCTTGCGGAACTACTCCTAAAGAAGCCCTAACTGATCGGGGGTTCTTATCCAAATCAAAACCCCATACTACAGCTTTTCCTGAAGTCTTGAGTGTTAATCCAGCTAATATATTTATAAAAGTTGATTTACCTGCGCCGTTGGGACCAAGGAGTCCAAACATAGATCCCCTTGGTATCTCTAGATTTATAGAATTAAGCGCAATGAGGTCTTTATCTTTTTTATTTTTATAAATTTTAGTTAAATCTCTAATTTCAATTGCATTCTCTGGAAGATTACTATTTTTCATATCTCTCTTTATATTTTTATCGTAAGGTATACTGATTTAATCAAATAATTAGTTACATTATAATACTATAAATTGAAAAGATATGAATGATAAAAAGAAGCACATATATTTAGTAGATGGATCAACATATATATTCAGAGCCTATCATGCTCTCCCGCCATTAACGCGTAAATCAGATGGATTCCCAGTTGGTGCAATTTCTGGTTTTTGCAATATGCTTGATAAATTAATAAAAGAGGAAAAAGAAAAAAATAATTTAACTCATTTATTAGTTATTTTTGATGCCTCAGGCAAAACTTTTAGAAATGATATCTATCCTGAATACAAAGCAAATAGATCAAGTCCTCCAGAGGATTTAATACCTCAATTTCCTATTATAAGAAAAGCAACTGATGCTTTTAACGTTACCCACGTCGAAATGCTTGGTTATGAGGCTGATGATTTAATTGCGAGCTATGCAAAAGAAGCAATTGATAAACATATGAAGGTTACAATTGTTTCATCTGATAAAGATTTAATGCAGCTGGTAAAAGAAGATGTATCAATGCTTGATACAATGAAAAATCGTTTAATCAAAAAAAAAGAAGTAATAGAAAAATTTGGCGTAGAACCAGATAGAGTGATAGATGTTCAATCATTAGCAGGAGACTCTGTGGATAATATTCCTGGAGTTCCAGGTATTGGTATTAAAACTGCATCATTACTGATTAATGAGTATGATAATTTAGACAACCTTTTAGAGAAAGCATCAAATATTAAGCAGAATAAAAGACGTGAAAGTTTAATTGAATTTGCTGACCAGGCCCGTCTAAGTAGAGAATTAGTTACCCTAAAAGAAGATATCAAGCTACCTATACCTATTAAAAACATTGAAATCCAATCTATTAATCCTGAAAAATTAATTTCCTTTTTAAAGGGAATGGAATTTAAAACATTAACGGAGAAAAAGGCTAGAGAATTTAAATTAAATTTAAATGAAATCAAAGCCGAAGATTTAAATTTAGAATTTAATGAAAAAGAAGTAATTAAAACTGAAGTAAAAAAAGAAAAAGATTTTAATAATTTTGAATATGAAAAATACTCAACAATTATAAATAAAGATGAATTAGAAAATTGGAAAAAAAGAATAATTGAAAAAGGTTGTGTTGCAGTTGATACTGAGACAGACTCTCTCAATGCAGTGGAGGCAAACCTTATAGGCTTTTCTCTTGCAATAGATGTAAATGAAGCCTGCTACATACCAATTAAACATGAAAATGCTGATAAACAAATTAGTTTTGATGATGCTATTGAATTTTTAAAATCAGTAAATGAAGACTCAAGTATTTTAAAGATTTTTCATAATAAAAAATATGATGCACTAGTCCTTGATAAGTATAATATTAAAGTTAATTCATATGATGATACAATGTTAATCTCATATTCCTTAGGATCAGGCGCATCAAGGCATAATCTAAATTTTTTAGCAAAAAAATATTTAGCACACTCTGCAATTTCATATAAAGAAATTGTTGGCTCAGGAAAAAAT
>CEUJ01020584.1_pt1 | contig 10005 bp, 8 predicted proteins | sample 361531 | NCBI WGS metagenome assembly CEUJ01 (sample SAMEA2622842, study PRJEB7988) | marine metagenome | biome: marine biome (ENVO:00000447); feature: marine epipelagic mixed layer (ENVO:xxxxxxxxx); material: "saline water (ENVO:00002010), including plankton (ENVO:xxxxxxxx)" | depth 140 m | reverse complement strand
AAACCGACGTATCCAAGGCCGATTATGCCAACAGTTAAGTCGCCGGATTCAGCGCTGTGCTTGAAGTCAGGAAATCCTCCCATATTTACCTTCTAAATACAGTAAGAATTGAAGATAACGGTTAAATCCTAATTTAAATACAAACAAATCTAGCAGTATCTAAGGAGGGTTTACAGATTCAATTCGATACAACAATAAAAGTAAATGTTGAATCAATTGAATGTAAAATCAATTGTGATTTAGAAGGTGTAGAGTTTGCATTTTATCTAAACATCGACGGAGAAAATGTTGAACAGCAATGGTATGGAAATCAATCATATGCTATCTTCGATTTAGATTATGATAGAACAAAATTACATTCAGTAGTATTTTTTGTGAAAGATCATGCAGGGGAAATTCATACTAAGCGCACTAACTTAAACCAGTTAGAAATTGATTTCATCCCTTCATTTAACATAAGTAAAAATAAATTAAATTGTAATATAAAAACTTCTCAAGAAAATGTAGAATTTGCGTTTTATCTGTATTTGAATACTGAAAAGGTGAGGCAGAAATGGTATTCAGAAAATAATCAAGTTGAATTTCAAATAGATAAAACTCTGATTGAAAAATTCGAAATAAAATATTTCATTAGAGATGGCGAATCAATCATATATTCAAGATCAATGTGTTATGATAAATTTGAACCGGAGGATAATCCTATAAAGAGCAAAAATCAGTATAATTTCTTTGTTTCAAAGGATAAAAAAGTGATTTATAAATCTATCAACTCTAGTAATCATGATTTATCAAAACTCTTGGAAAAGCCTGGAAAAATAGAAAGATTCAGGAAAATTTTGGATGGAACATTATTTTCTTCACAAATAAATAATCATATTGTAAAAGGATTCGATTTAGAATCAAATGGCTCATATAAATCAGAATATATCATAGGATACAGGTTGGATTTACTCTCAAACATTACTAATAAATTCCCTTCATTGAATCCCATATTAAATTTAGAATTGCATAAAATCAAACAACAATGTGAGATATTAGTTGAGGCTTTACAAAATGCAAAATTAAAAAATGAACTACTCGGAGATTGGGCTCTACACAATCTCATATATTCTCTAAACGACGGCAAGATATACAACATTGATCTCGAGGGATTTGTAACCTATGACCCACTCCCAGATTGGGTAAATTTGTTGGAGATACAAAAGTCAATAATTAAATCAACTGGTTAGTTCATTACTTGTCGTTGTTTGAAGTTATAGTGATGACTTCATTAAAGCAATTCTTGATAAATACTTTTGTAGATAATTCAACGTCTTCAGGATAGTCATTATGATAAATATATTTTGTATTAGAAGAGTACCATTCTTTGTGTATAACTTCATCATTTGCAGAGATGTAATAAGCAAATGTCAGATCACTTGTATCACCTGTAATTTCGGAAACAAATTGTCCACCATTTCTCTCCGTATGAAGTTCAAAACTATGTTTTTCAAGTTTTAGTTTTCTATTTGTATTTGTAATTTCAAAAATTTGCCTCATGGCTTCTTCATAATATTCGTAAATGTAATGGTATGGGGAATAACCCCATACATGGTCTATGTCTGAAATTAGAAGTTTACTGTCGACGTTTATTGTTCCAATTATCTCCAATTCTTCATATAGAATTTTTTCATAATTAATCAATTTTTGATTCATACTATTTATGTAACTATGATCAACCAATATATCTCTATTCTCATGATTTAATTTATTTGATAGTCTTGATTTATGCAAAATAATGGGTATATCAATCATTTCAGAAAATTTTTTTACAGCAATTCTCCAAAACTCCAAATCCTTGTCTGTACCTCTAAATACATAACGCGATAAGGGACCAATCTTATTGGAACCTTTTAGTTCATTAGACAATGTTACTACTGAACCAAAGTTTGTTATCAACTCAAATCTTTCATCAATCAAATCTAGAATTAAGTAATCACAATTATCTAAATCGAGTTCTGTTTTCTCAAAATCGTATTTTACCATATTTGATTGAAAATTTGATTCTGGAAAATTTATTCTAGAAATATCTGCACTCTCTGATTGGGTTATGGAATGAATTGAAGTTCTAGCGCGATATTCATTGACCAAATGATTTAATTTCATTTCACGAAATATATCTCTTGAGATACAACTTCCAAGAATCCCAATTTTCATTTTTATTCACCTATTGATTTGCCCGGTTTGGTGAATTAAAGCAAACTCCATTTGAATAACCACTCCATCTTTCTTGTATACTTTTGAATGGATCTCCTGGTTCAATGCTATTAATTATCGAAAGTAATGATATATGCAGTCCATGATACATGTAATTAGCTATGTTTGGCGCACTTGATATTATAGAATGATGAACTAAATCGTAAGCTGTGGAGCATCCCAAATCAAAAATAGAAATCATATTGATTAGGGAATTAACTCCATCGTCATATAATTTTTTTGAGACATTCAATCCTGTCGTAGCATATAAATCATACAGACCGATTAGAGAATAGATATACCCATTTAGTACAAAAGATCCACCTTCTGGTGTAGGGTATTCCTCATACCATGGATTTTCACCATAATATCTTAAGAATCCGCCATTTTCTACGCTTACATTAAATAATTTAGTTGCGTTTTCAGCCACGTCTAAATATGTTTGATTACCAGTTATATCATACATCCTTGTCAAGAATGACATGCCAAGGCCTTGTGTCATTGCTCCATACCAATTTTCTTCCATAACTCCTAAAACTCCACCCGAGAATCCATAGGAAAAAGGCCATAACCAGCCTCCATTTTCAGATTGATTAGCAACAGCCCATCTAGAAACATTAAGAGAGTTGTTTAGGAAGTCCTGTTCGCCTGTAGTAAGATATTTGCTTATTGAAACTAAACCCCAATGAAATGCAGTTGTTGGCACATATTCTAGCCCAAAGTAATATTGAACCTTGGGAATACCATCCTCATCTAATGTAACTCTATCCCATAAACCCCCTCTCCAATTAGCATGATTCATATAAGGGCCTGAATGGTTATAAACATCATATTCGATAAAAGTGGGCGGGTTTTGAGAAAAATAGACACTTTGGCCAGTCAGTTCATATTGACTTAAGATCAAATCTAATTCAAACCTCAATATACTTATTTGTTCGAGTAATGATTCTTTTTCATGTTGCGATTCAACAGTTGAATCATTGATAATTTTTTGAAGAAACTCAATTTGATTGTTTAGATTATCAATAGTAGTAAATGCTTCATTTAAGGTTTGATTATTCATATTCAGTAACCCTTGTAAAAATATGTTTAAATCATCTATTTGATTATGTAATTGAATTATCTCATTTTCTAAGATCTTCTTTTCATCGTTGATTATATTCCAATCCTCTTCAGTATAACTGACAGTATCATCTTCATTATTTGTACATCCCGAAAGCATAGACATCAAAAAAATAAATGCAAGCACTAACCCAATCTTCCGACTTGGCATGATTAACGGTGGTGATAATATTATACAAAACATATTGATAATATCTAGATAATATTGACTTGGAAAAAGAAAAAATGCTAACTAATCATACTTAACCATAATTATATATCGCAGTATTGAATAACTAAAAAATGTCACAATGAAGCATGGAAAAGGGTTCAAAGGTAATGGAGTTAAATCCTGTCCCTCCTTTTTACAAATCCTCTTTTCACATGTATTCGAATATTAGGAAAAATAGGAGTTTACTGAAAAACCTAGTCTCTCGTGATTTCAAAGTAAATTATTATGGTCACGTGTTAGGGTATTTTTGGTCACTGTTGGAGCCGCTAGCACTAACTGGAATCTTCTATCTTGTGTTCATTATTCTACGTGGCGATACCGACACACTGTTGCCGCTAAAGATAATGATAGGGATTTTGATTTTCACCGCATTTTCCAAAACTCTCAGCAGTTGTACATCTTGCTTGGTTTCTAATTCTGCATTGATTCAACAAGTGTATTTCCCCAGAGAGATTTTTCCTACTGCAATTTCAGGGTTTAGATTAGCAACACTGTGTTTGAGTATATTGATTATTTTCCCGTATATGTTGTATGAGAATTTAGCGCTCACCAAGTATATGTTGTTACTACCAGTTTCGATGATTTGTTCAATAATGATGGCCCAAGGATTTGGAATGATGACAGCTTCGATACAAGTACGTGTTAGGGATACAAAGCAAGTTGTCGATCTTATTCTAAGAGCAGCATTTTTCCTATCTGGTGTGTTTTTTGGGGCAGAACATATTCCTCCAGAACATCTTGAAACTTTCTTATTGAATCCAATTGCGGTATTTCTTGAAATGGCTCGAGCTGCAGTATTAGGTGATATGAGTTTGTTAACATGGGAGCAGATCTTTAGGTCAATCGGAATTGCATTTTCAGCATTCGTAATCGGTTCAATAGTCTTCATCCAAAGTGAAAGAAAGGCGGTGAAGTTTCTATGACCGAAGACATTTCAATTTCGCTAAACGAAGTGGTATTAGATTTTCCAACAAGTAAGTCTGGGCCAGCATTCCTAAAGGAGATTTTCACGCGGAGAGCCGGCAAAAGAACGAATTTTTATCGTGCTGTAGATAAAATAAGCCTTGATATAAAACGCGGTGAAGTAATTGGTGTCATTGGCCCTAACGGCGCAGGTAAAAGTACGCTACTAAGAATGATTGCTGGTATATATGCTCCTGATTCAGGGTCACTCAAGGTAAATGGCAGAGTGTCCTTGTTAGCAGGATTAGGGGCAGGTTTTCAAAGGAATCTGACAGGAAGAGAAAATATTTCTCTAAGTGGTAGTATCTATGGTATTTCAAAGGAAGAATTGTATGAATTAGTCCCATCTATTGTGGTATTTTCTGGAATTGGTGAATTTATTGACCAGCCATTAAGAACATACTCATCTGGTATGCGGGCGAGGTTAGCGTTTGCAATAGCATGCCATTTATCTCCTCAAGTTTTGCTAATTGACGAAGTATTAGCAGTTGGAGATAGTGCGTTTAGGGAGAAATCAAAAGCCAAAATTATGGAGATGGTAAAAGGTGATGCTACCGTAGTTTTAGTTAGTCACAACGCAGGTATACTTAGAGAAATATGTGATAGAGTAGTTTGTTTGAACAAAGGGAAAATAGACACTATTTCAGATGATATTAACTCAGTTATCGGAAGATACAGAGAACTTTCATCACAATAAAGGTGATAAAATGCTACGTAAATTACTCGAAACCTTGCCTTTCGTACATCATCAACCCCCATTAACCATGCCTCTTAGAAAAGCAGTTGTTATGTCCCTACAACGTCCGATAAATATCAAACAAATAGAAACTTATGTTTTGAGTAAATATGTAAATAATCCTTTGGAGACGATTGAAAATTTACGTAATGGAATAGTTTACTTACGAAAAGAGAGATTCTTCAAGAGAGATTCTTCGAATCTTTTTGTCGCAGGATTGAGAGCAATCAGCTCCCATGAACCAAAAGCTGGAATTGAGTTTGGATTGAGCCACATTAATGAGATCCCAGATTCTAGGGCCCTTCGAACTCTAACAACCTACATGTGTAGAGAAAAGCGTTACAAAGAGGCCCTCGAATTACTCAGTAAATCTAAGTCAACTCAATATACTAAAGAACTGAAAGAAAAAATACTTACTTTGATTCATCCAACAGAGGTAAAAACAGACGAAAAGGATGTAATTCCGTGGGCATTTCAGATTGAGGAATCAATAAAGTTATCAAAATCTGAGTTCACAATTAAGCATAGATTAGATATTAACTCAGACTCAGATTTGGAGGGTTTAACGCCTGAATTTGAGCTTATAGGGGCAATTAAAACCGCGAAAAATGGAAAACCGTCAGATGCATTAGTGTCATTCATATTTTATGATGAAAATATGGAACAACTAAATCCTGCAATAGTACAAGGTTTGACTTTCTCAAATAATGTCGGGTGGTATTCGTATCTTAGGCATGATCGCGAAACAGGAGAATTTTTCATATCGTTTGAACTTCCAGATTCATGTGTTTTTGTTCACACCGGATTTAGAATTTGGCATGCAAAATCAAGCGTCGAATTATTAGCTGGCTGTGAGATAAGGCCTTCAAGTATCAATCAGTTTGAAATTGACTTTGAGCGTTTCATGTCGAATGTAGAAATGAGTAAATCAAATGAAATAGTATTCATGTTTTCTGGCACGACCTATGTTCAAGATGTGAGAGCAAACCGACCAATTAGATTGACTAAGGACTTACTTAATCGAGGCATACCGGTAATTTTCAATTATCATCGATGGAGGAAAACCGACGAACACCCTGAGTATGATGGAGATTTACTTTTCCAAATTCCTATTGATGTAACAAAGCAATTTATGGCTCGCCTTGCAAACTTGAAAACAAGTAAAAAGAAGATTTTCATTGTATCTTATCCACATCCAATAATTCCAAAAATTCTCAATCGTTTCAAAGTAAATGGATGGATGAATATCTATGACGCTAGAGATGATTGGGAAGAATTTGAGAAGGTTGGTCAAGCGAAGTGGTATTCCAGTTCTAATGAGAAATATATTGTCAGGAATTGTGACCACGTAACTGCTGTATCTTGGCCTTTAGCCAAGAAGTTAGATGCATATGAACCAATCGAAAATGTTGGAGTTGTGCCCAATGCTCTATCACCTAATTTCCTTTCAAGCGACTACCGATGGAAAGGCAGCAGTAAGGCAAAAAAAGTTGGTTATTTTGGTCATTTAACTGCAAGTTGGTTTGATTGGGATTCGCTTATTGAGATAGCTAAGTCAAGAACAAAATACCATTTCGAGATAATTGGACATTCTGCTCCTGACGATCTTGAGTTACCAAAAAATATTGATTTAATGGGTCCAAAAACACACCCTGAAATTAACAAAATAGCAGCAGAATGGAACGTTGCTATCATTCCTTTCAAAACGGGACCTCTGGCAGATGCGGTTGATCCAATAAAAATTTACGAATATATGGCATTAGACCTTCCCACAGTATCATTTAGAATGCCGCAGATAGATGATTATCCATATACCCTAACAGTTGAGAATGTTGAGGAGTTTTGCTTTGCTTTGGATGAATACATCAAATATCGTCCAAAGAAAGGTGTTTTGAAAAAATGGTTGTCAAACAATCAATGGTCTGATAGAGTTGATGAATTTCTCCGCCTGTCCAAAATACCAAGAAATGATGGAATTGCTCATTTAGGAGGTGATGAGTGATGAAAGTATTATTTTTGTATAGGTATGGGATTTTAGGCGGAGTTTGTACACAATTATTCCACAGATTACGTCATTTGCCAAAATCAAGTAATCTTGAGATTCATTGTGGATTTAGAAGTGATCACGGAGTAAAAGCAATGTTAGAAGGCTATGCAACGCTGCATTTCGGTTTAAACAAAGAAACAACAACGACATTTCTACACAACAACAATTTTGATCTTATAATAATCATTGATACTGAAGAATACATTGAAGCAGTGGAAGTAGCAGATATTGACAGCAAAGTGTTGGTTGAAGTACATACTAGTATCGAGCGAAATCTAGAATATCTTACTCGAATTAATCCAGATGTGATTGATGGCTTTGTTACAGTCTCGAATTATATGGTTGGTAGGATTAAGCATCATATTTCTGATGAATTACAATATAAACCAATATCAATTTTTACTAATGTTCTTGATTCGGATTTATTTTCTAATATCAGCGTTGATGTAGACGGGCCACCAATTATTGGCTGGGTTGGTAAGATTGATGACCACAAGGATTGGCGAGCATTCATGCAAATTTCTAAGATTGTATCTCAAGAACACTCGGGTGCAGAATTTTGGATTATTGGCGGCCAGACCTGTCCCGAAAATAAGGTTCAGGAAGTGTTTGATTTTGCCGAAGAGATGGAAATAATATCAAGATTTAGATGGATTGATAGAATTGAAAATGTCAAGATGTCATTACTATATTCTCTAATCGCTAAGAGAGGGGGTTTGAGTTTGGTTACAAGTCATTGTGAATCATTTGGTATGTCTGTGCTAGAGTCGTTATTGTCGGGATGCCCAGTAGTTTCAACAAATGTTGGAGCCTTGCCCGAGATTATTCCGGAATCATCGTATTTTCAATTATATGAATTAGCGGACCACCAAAATGGAGCTCAAAAGGCAATTGAAATCATCGGGAAATCATCCAAAATAAATCAAGAATTACAATCAATAAGGGATGAATTAATCACAAAATATGATAGTTCAATGAGGTCTATTGATTATTGGAATATGTTACAGGAGATGGTGGAATAACAACAAAACCGATTATTTTAGTGGTTGGCGCAAGGCCAAATTTCATGAAAATTGCACCAATTTACGCTGAATTGCAGTCACGTGGTCAAGAATTGATTTTACTACACACCGGACAACATTATGACGATAATATGTCAAAGGTATTTTTCGATGATTTAGGCATGCCAAAGCCAGATATTTACATGGGAATTGGTAGTGGTAGCCATGCGTATCAAACGGGAACAGTAATGATTGAATTTGAGAAAATTTGTCAAGAAAAAGACCCCTCAATGGTAGTCGTTGTTGGCGATGTAAACTCGACAGTCGCTTGTACGATTGTCTGTGCAAAAATGGGAATTCCATGTGCGCATGTTGAAGCAGGACTACGGTCATTTGACCGAGATATGCCAGAGGAAATTAATCGAATCTTAACTGATTCAGTGGCTGATTTACTACTCACTCCATCGCCTGATGGAGACCAGCACCTTCGAGCAGAGGGAATCGCAGAAGAGCGAATTATTCGGGTAGGGAATGTAATGATAGACAGCCTTTACAACAATCTTGCTAGGGCAGAAAGTAGTTCAATACAGGATGATTTAGGATTAGAGGATGATTACTCCATCCTGACTTTACATCGACCTTCTAATGTCGATGACGAAGAAATTTTTTCTGGGATAATCTCAGCATTGGAAGTAATTGGCAAGGAAATACAAATTGTCTTTCCAATGCATCCAAGAACCGAAAAGATGGCCAAACAATTCTCACTCTATGAGCGGATTGCATCGATTTCAAAAATCAAGATTACTGGCCCGGTTGGCTATCTCGATTTTGTGGCTCTAATGTCCAAATCAAAACTTGTGTTAACAGATTCTGGAGGCTTGCAAGAAGAGACTACTGCACTTGGAATTCCTTGTATAACCTTGCGTGAAAATACCGAGCGACCAATTACCGTTACTGAAGGAACCAATACTATTGTTGGCTGTGATCCCGAATTAATCAAATCAACAGCTCTTGACGCATTAACTACTGGTGGTAAATCTGGTAGAATTCCCGATATGTGGGACGGTAAAACCGCACATAGAATCGCTGATGTTCTGATAAATTATATCCAAAATAATGGTGATTGAATGAAAGTTTTGCATGTACTTGCAAATAGTCCACCTGACGTTAATGGTTATGCAATTAGAACCCAGAAAATCCTCAGCAATCAATCCAATGAACTAGTTGGCTTGACTTCTCCTTGGTATCCAAATCGAGAATCTATGATAGATGATTTTGAAATTGATGGAGTAAAATACTACCGTACTATACATCCGCAGTGGAAGAACAACCCAAAGATTTCACATAAATTGGTTAAATTATTGACTAGAAAACCAGACATCAGTTCTCAAAACGCGCCCGTGGAAAATGAGGCAACAAAAATCCTACCATTGCGCATTTTCGATTTTTTTTATTTTGGTATATTCAAGCTTGGCCGTGCAGCAAGGCACTTTTTTAGAATCGGTTGGAAAGTAGTTGAGGAAAAAATTCTCATGAAGTATTTCATGAAGCGAATAATTGAGGTTGCCAAACAAGAAAAGGTCGACCTTATCCACGCTCACACACCTTACCGAGTAGGACTTCCTGCCCTTAGAGCAGCCAGGAAATTGAAATTACCTTTTGTCTATGAGATGCGAGGAATGTGGGAGGA
>CEUJ01022539.1_pt1 | contig 10015 bp, 8 predicted proteins | sample 361531 | NCBI WGS metagenome assembly CEUJ01 (sample SAMEA2622842, study PRJEB7988) | marine metagenome | biome: marine biome (ENVO:00000447); feature: marine epipelagic mixed layer (ENVO:xxxxxxxxx); material: "saline water (ENVO:00002010), including plankton (ENVO:xxxxxxxx)" | depth 140 m | reverse complement strand
AAAAAATCAGGGAGAAAATTATGTCTACAGAAACATTACAAGAAATGGAAAGTGTTTTGAAACTTCAAAAGAAACTTCATATTGAGGAAGGACCTGCAAGCATTGAGCTTAGAAAAGATAGATTGAATCGATGTATATCAATGCTAAAAGAATACAGCGATGAAATTATAGAAGCTTTACAAAAGGATTTTGGAAATAGAGATCCTAAAGCAAGCTTTTTTACTGAAATAGTCTCCACTATTGGCGTCCTTGAACATGCTATAAAAAATATAGATAAGTGGACTAAAGATGAAAAAAGACCTTCTAATGTAAATCAGCCTTTTTTTATAAGACTGATGATGGGTTTTTTGGGCTCTAAATCTTATATTAAGTATCAACCGTTAGGTACCATTGGCGTAATTAGCCCTTGGAATTTTCCTGTTAACTTGGTCTTGGCTCCTCTTGCTGGAATATTCGCAGCAGGTAATAGAACAATGATAAAGCCTTCTGAATTAACTCCTGCAACATCTGAAGTCACTAAAAAAATGTTTGAAGCTTATTTTGACAAATCTGAAGCAGCTGTTTTTACTGGAGATGCAGAAGTTGGCGCTGCCTTTAGTGCATTACCATTTGATCACCTACTTTTTACTGGGGGAACTCAAATTGGCAAAAAAGTTATGAAAGCTGCCTCTGAAAATCTTGTTCCAGTGACCTTAGAACTTGGCGGAAAGTCTCCTGTAATTGTTGATGAAGAAGCTAATTTATCAGAAGTTGCAAAAAAAGTTATGCGAGGAAAAACAATGAATGCCGGACAAATTTGTTTGGCCCCTGATTACTTAATGCTTCCGAAGGGGAAAGGTAAAGAATTTGCAGACGCTTCAAGTAATGCTATTGGTGAAATGTTTAAAGATTTAAAATATAACGACGATTACACTTCTGTTATTAATGAAAGACACTATGATCGAATAAATGAACTTGTTTCTGATGCAAAAGAAAAAGGCGCTGAAGTTGTTCAAATAAATCCAGCAGATGAAGATTTTGAGCAGCAAGAACTTCATAAGATTCCACCGACAATTGTTTTAAATCCAACGGAAGATATGAAAATTATGCAAGAAGAAATTTTTGGACCTGTTCTGCCCGTTAAAGAATATGATGACTTTGAAGAAACAGTTAATTACGTTAACTCTAAAGATAGACCTTTAGGTTTGTATCTCTTTAGCAAAGATAAAAATAAAGAAAAGAAAGTCTTAGATAACACTACTTCTGGTGGAGTTACTTTGAATGATGTTATTTGGCACATCGGACAAGAAGAACTTCCATTTGGAGGGGTAGGTCCTAGTGGCACAGGGTCTTACCATGGATACGACGGGTTTAAAGAGTTTAGTCATGCAAAGGCTGTATACAAACAATTTTCTGCTGATTTAATGGCACAGATGATGCCTCCATACAAAGGAAAAATGTTTGAATCAATGAAAAATCAAGTTCTGAAAAAATAGTTTTGAAACTTATCAAATGTCTCAAAACTATACGCCTTTATTTATAGCTTTGAGATATTTGAAAGGAAGAAAATCTGGTTTTCTTTCTTTCATTTCAGCTCTTGCCTTTATTTCCACTTCTCTTGGTGTTGCAGTACTGATTATTGTTTCATCAGTGATGAATGGTTTTGAAAAAGAGCTTAAAGAAAGAGTTCTAAATGTTATTCCTCATGCTTCCATATTTGGACTAGCTCCAATAAATAATTGGGAAAGGGTTGAACTAAATTTAAAAAAAGATAAAAAAATCATAGGTATATCACCTTACATTGAAACTGAAGCTCTTATAAAAAGTAAATCATCTGTAGCCGGCGTTCTATTGAATGGAGTTCAAGCCGACAAGGATAGAGCTGTATCTGTCATTCACGAATTTATGAAATCAGGTGAGTTTGAAGAAATCAAAGATGAAAAGAATATTATATTAGGAGGATTACTAGCAAGAAAATTGAATGTGAATACTGGAGACAAAATATCTTTAATACTTCCTGATAGTAATGCATCTTTTGCAGGATATTTTCCAAGATCAAAGGTTTTTGTTGTCTCGGGAATCTTTACTATAGGCTCAAAAGAAATTGATGAAACACTTGCTTACGTTTCTTTAGAAAATGCCTCTAAGCTTCTTGGAATAGATTCTAAAATTCATGGTTTTCGTCTTAAATATGATGATTTATTTGAGGCTCCATATTTAGTTTGGCAGTCATTAGTCTTTGCTGAAGAGAATACAAACGTTTTACTAAATGCGGAGGATTGGTCTTATTCATATGGACCTTTGTTTGAAGCAATTATGATGGAAAAAAGTTTAGTATTTTTACTTCTATCATTAATTATTGTTGTTGCTGCTTTCAATATTGTTTCAATGTTAATGACAATGATTAATGAAAAAAGAGGAGCGATTGCAATACTTCAAACTATGGGAATGACTAATAATGAAATTTTTAAAATATTTTTATACTTAGGTTCACTAATTGCCATAATAGGTACTTCTTTAGGAGTGATTTTTGGTATAGGGATTACATTTTTAATAGGATCTTCAATTTTTGAATCTCAATTAAACTCTTTAATGGAATATCTAGGAACATACTTTATATCCTATTTTCCATACGATATTCGTCTTGATGCACTCATAACAATTATATTTGTCAGTTTATTAATTACTATTTTCTCAGTAATTTTTCCTGCGAGATCAGCTAGCAAGCTTCACCCAATAGAAATTTTAAGAAATGAGTAATTTATTGGAAGCAAATAATTTATCTAGGTTTTTTCAAGAGGGTAGCGAATTGATAAGAGCAGTCAATAACATAAATTTTTCAATTAAAGAAAATGAAAAAATTGTAATCTATGGAAGGTCTGGCTCAGGGAAATCCACTCTATTGAATTTATTAAGTGGTTTAGATACTTATACTGAAGGAAAAATTTCCTATAAAAACATTTCATACGATAACCAAAAAAATAAATTGTCTCTATTAAGGAAAGAAAATATGGGATTCGTTTATCAATTCCATCATTTATTAAAAGAGTTTACAGCGCTTGAAAACGTAGCCTTAAGCTCAATGATTATTGGAAAATCAAAAAAAAACTCTCTATCGAAAGCCACTGAAATTTTGAAAAAATTTGGCCTTTCTGAGAGATTACATCATTTTCCAAGTCAACTTTCTGGCGGTGAAAAGCAAAGAGTAGCTATGGCAAGGGCTCTAATAAATGAACCTGATTTAATTTTTTTAGACGAACCGACTGGTAACTTAGATAATCAAACTTCAAAAGAAGTAATAAATTATTTAAATGCCTGTGTTAATGAGTTCAAGTCCTCTATTATTGTTGCTACACATGATCCTGAATTTAGAGATTTTAGCGATAAAATACTTACCATGGATTCAGGAGTTTTCGTTTAAAATAAGTTCCCAATGAAAATACGTCCCTTTTCGAGGATAATTTCTTATGTCCTTCCTAATTTATTTTTCTTTGTTTTAAGCTTTATAGGTTATTTTCTCTTTGCAATTTCGCAAGTTGGAATTGCTGATTGGTTCAGGCAGATAGTTGATTATATATCTCTTCCAGATTCATCTCTTAATCTTTATCTTCCAGCTCTTTTATTAATATTGGCTTTTGGAAGAGGGATTGGTTATTTCATTGGTAATTTTTTTATGGCTGTAGTGTCCACAAGATTGGCTTTTGATTTAAGAAAGGATTTATTCAAATCCCTAATTTATCTTCCATCAAGTTTTTATGATTCAAGCAATAGTGGCCATCTTCTTTCAAGAATTACTTTTAATGTTGCTCAAATTAATGAGGCTGGGACATTGGCTATTACGATAATTGTAAGAGAGGGGTTAATTGTTTTAGGGTTGTTGAGCTATTTACTTTATTTAAATTGGCAATTAACAGCTTTATTGTTTTTAGCTTCTCCCTTTATCTTGTTGGTTGTTTCAATTGCTGGAAAAAGGATGAAAAGGGTAAGTACGAGAATTCAAAACTCTATGGGCGATGTTACTCAAGTTAGCTCAGAATCAATAAACGCAAATAAAGAAGTTAAAATTTTTGGTCAACAGGAAAATGAAATAGAAAAATTTAATTCCGTTAACCTTAACAATAAGATTCAAAATTTAAAACTTCTAACAACAAATTCTCTTCAATCTCCAATAATTCAAATGTTTTTAGCATTTGCTCTTGCAGTAATTACTTGGGTCGCTTTGGATTCTGCTTTTTTTGAACGAATGACTTCTGGGACATTCATAGCTTTCTTTGGAGCTGCGGCTATGCTCCCAAGACCCATAAGACAGTTATCAATGACAAACTCAATGATTCAAAAAGGACTTGCTGCTGCAGAGGTTATTTTTAATCAAATGGATTTAAAACCCGAAATTAATCAAGGTTCGACTGAAATTCATGATATCAAAGGAGATATATCCTTTGAAAAGGTAAATTTTTCATATAGCGAGAACGAGAAAATTCTTGATGATGTTACTTTTTCAGTTTCAAAAGGAAACACTCTTGCAATTGTTGGTCAATCAGGCTCTGGAAAAAGTACAATGGTAAACTTAATTCCAAGATTTTATGAAGTCGAAACAGGCGAAATAAAAATCGATAACCATAGAATTGAAGATATAAAATTAGAGAACCTTAGAAGTCTAATTTCTATCGTAAGTCAAAATACAATTCTGTTTAATGATTCAATTAAAAATAATATTTGCTACGCAATGCCTAATGCTACTGAAGATGAGATCTTTGAAGCAGCCAAAAAAGCTAATGCACATGAATTTATAACTAATCTTCCAAATGGTTACGAAACTGTGGTTGGAGATGATGGAACTCTTCTTTCAGGAGGTCAAAAGCAAAGAATTGCTATTGCAAGAGCACTTCTCAAAGATGCTCCTATTATTATATTAGACGAAGCAACATCTGCTCTTGACTCAGACTCAGAGAATCAAATTCAACAAGCTATAGATAATCTTAAAGTTGGAAAAACTACAATAGTTATTGCGCACAGATTATCTACTGTAGAAAGCGCTGAAAATATTATTGTTTTAAAAGATGGAAGAATTGTCGAAAGCGGTTCACACAGCGATTTAATGAACTTAGAGAACAATTATTTTGAGTTATATAAAAATCAATTCAAAGATGAAATTGAGCCAACAAGAAAAAAACTCCCATCATTTAAAGCCCAATTTTCTTTAACTGATACAAGACCCAGTAATTTTATTGAAGATGCTTGGTATGGAAATAAAAACTGGATAAAGTTATTTATACCAATATCTTGGATTTATAGATTTTTATTTAATTTTTTTAAAAAAAGAAAACTTGCATCTGCTTGGAAACCTAACTTTAAAACAATCGTAATTGGCAATCTTACTGTTGGCGGCACAGGAAAAACTCCTTTGGTAATTTGGCTTGTAAATGAACTAAAAAAAGAAGGTTTTAGACCAGGTGTTGTATCAAGGGGATATAAAAGCCTTGCGAATAATAATCCTATATTAATAGATCAATCTTCTAGTCCCAATGATGTAGGAGATGAGCCATTAATAATATTTAATAATACAAATTGTCCGGTCGTTATAGGATCTGACAGAGTCGAAGCCGCTAAATACTTAATTATAAATAAAAATTGTAATATTTTGATAAGTGATGATGGACTTCAACATTTTAAACTCGGGAGAGACATTGAAATTGCAATGGTTGATGGTTTAAGAAAATTTGGTAACAATCTTTTACTTCCTGCAGGCCCTTTAAGAGAACCAGTAAAAAAATTGGATGAAGTAGACTTTGTAATCAATACAAATAATTTTTATTCAAAAGATGCAGAAAACAAAAGGAATAATTTCTTAATGACTTATAAACCAGTATCGTGGGTAAATTTAGTTACGCAACAATCGATTGATATTTACGATTGGAGTAAAGATAGGATTGTTTATGGTATTGCTGGAATAGGAAATCCAAGTAGTTTTTTTTCTCTACTTAGAAGTCTCAATTTTCAGGTTATAGAAAAAGTCTTTCCAGATCATCATGAATTTATAGATACAGATTTTTACGAAATGGATGATTTGCCGATTGTCATGACAGAAAAAGATGCAATTAAGTGTAAATTTTTAAAAAATGAAAATTGCTGGTACTTAAAAATTGAACCTAGCATTGAAGAAAATTTTAAAATCGACTTATTCAATAAAATATCAATTTGAAAAAAATCATTATAATTCCTGCGAGAATTAATTCTGAACGATTGCCTGAGAAACCTTTAAGGTTGATATCGGACAAGCCTATGATTAACTGGACTTACGATGCAGCATTAAAAACCTCTGCAGATTTAGTTAAAGTTGCAACAGATTCAAAGAAAATTTTTAGCTTATTTTCAAATGAAAATGCTGTCATGACGTCTTCAAATCATATTTCTGGAACTGATAGAGTTTATGAAGCTGTTTCAAAGATTGGATTAAAAGATAATGATGTAATAATTAATCTTCAGGGCGATGAACCTTTTATAGACCCAAAAGACCTCAACAATCTTTTTGATTTGATTGCAAAAGAAGAAGTAAAAATGGCAACTCTTTATAGTGAGCTTAAGTATTCTAATGAGTTAAAGGATTTAAATGTAGTAAAAATATTAATCAATAATGGAACTGCGTTAAACTTTTTCAGAAAAACATCAATTAAAGAAAATGTCTTTATTCACCAAGGGGTTTATGCTTTTAAGTATAAAACTTTACAAAATTTTATTAATTGGAATCCAAGCACGAATGAAGAAAAATATAAACTTGAACAGTTTAGAGCTTTAGATAATGGAATTACAATAAATGCAATCAAATCAATATCAAAAATTCATTTGGGCGTAGATACAGAAGATGATCTAAAAAAAGCTAATGAAATTGCAAAAAAAAATAGTCAGAAATAAAAATCTTAGTAAATTTAATTCTCTTAAGATAGGCATAAAGGCTAAATACTATATTGAGTGCAAAACAGATTCTGATTTAGAATTTGCTTTTCATTTCTTAAAGAAAAACAAAATTAAATTCTTTATATTGGGGGAGGGCACTAATGTTGTTTTCACAAAACCTTTTGAAGGACTTATTATAAAAAATGTATTTAAAAAAGAAAAAAAGATATATGGAAATAAAGTAAAAGTTTCTAGTGGTTATAACTGGGATAGATTTGTTTCATTTTGTATAAAAAATTCTCTTTACGGATTAGAAAATTTGTCAGGTATACCTGGAACTGTTGGAGCAGGACCAATTCAAAATATTGGGGCTTACGGTGAAGAAATTTCCAATTATATAGAACATATAGAAGTTTTTAACTTCAAGACGGGGAACGTTGAAACGTTAAACAATATGAATTGTAATTTTGATTACAGAAATTCTTTTTTTAAAAAAAATAAACATTTGTTTATTAAAAATATATTTTTTAAGTTAAAAAATAATTTTATTGCAAATAATGCATATCAAGATTTACAAGTTTATGAATATAAGAAAGCATCTGACCTAAGGAAAAGTATTTTAAAAATTCGTAATAAGAAATTAGAAAATTATTTAAGAAAGCCAAATGTAGGAAGCTTCTTTAAAAATCCATTAATTAAAAAGCAAGTTTTAAAAAAACTTCTTAAACGAGAAGCCGATCTAAAGTTTTACAATCACAACAAACTAATAAAAGTTTCTGCAGCATGGCTAATAGAAAGATGTGGTCTAAAAGGATTTAAATTTTATAAAGCAAGAGTCTCAAATAAGCATTCTCTTGTATTAATCAATGAAGATAAATCGCCTAATTCAATTCTTAAGTTAAAGAATAGAATAAAGACAATCGTTTTAAGTAAATACAATATTCTCTTAGAAGAAGAGCCTACAATTGTAAAATGACTAAAGAAATTAATACTAGCTCTTTGTTTCAATCCATTCTGGAAGCTCAAAAAGGTAATGAATTACCTCCAGTAGAAAAATGGAATCCACCTCTGTGTGAAAATGTTGATATGAGAATAGCAAGAGATGGTAAATGGTTTTTTAAAAACTCTCCTATCGGAAGAGAAAAAATGGTTAGGCTTTTCAGTACAGTAATTCGGCTTGATGATGACGGCTTTTATTATCTTGTAACTCCCGTTGAAAAGATTCAACTCAAAGTTGAAGACAAACCTTTTGTGATAAAGACGTTCAATAAGGAAATAATAGACGGTAAAGAATTTTTTTTATTTCAAACTAATGTAGATGATATTGTTACTTTAAGTAGTGAGAATCCTCTTAGAGTTGAAGTTAACGAAGATACTCAAGAGCCTTCGCCTTATATTCTCGTAAGAAAAAATCTAGAAGCTTTGATAAGCAGAAATGTTTTTTATCAGTTAGTCGAAGAGGCGAAGTTAAATTCCAAAACTCAAGAATTAGAAATTTATTCTGGTAATGAAGTTTTTGCTTTGGGTAAAGTCATATAGATTAAATATCTAATTTTTTTCCACATCTGATAATTTTTAAACTAGCCGCACCTCCTTCAAGAAGGGGTTCTAATACATCAGCTAATCCAGTTTCGGCTCTCCAATTTGCGTAGTTTGTATGGTTGTCTAATGATTCCCAGTCTTCTATCAGGTAGATAGTGCTACTTGAAATATCTTCATATGTATCAATGGAAATACATCCTTCGAAGGTCCTGGTCTCCACCAAAGCAATTTTCAGAGTCTTTTTTAAGTCTTCAAATTTATCTTTTTTAGCAGGGAATTCAACGATAACTAAATTTTTCATTACTATAAGAATATTTTACATATTTGGGTAATTGGGACCACCCATTCCCTCGGGTGTCACCCAAACAATATTCTGGCTTGGGTCTTTGATATCACAGGTTTTACAATGCACACAGTTTTGAGCATTAATCTGGAAAATCCGCTCGCCTTCCTTTTCAACAACTTCATATACACCAGCAGGACAATATCTTTGTGCTGGTTCGTCATAATCAGGAAGATTTACGGAAATAGGAATGGAAGCATCTTTTAAAGTTAAATGACAAGGCTGATCTTCTTCATGATTAGTGTTCGAGAGAAAAACGGAAGATAGTTTATCAAAACTCACAACTCCATCGGGTTTAGGGTAGTTTATTGGCTTGCTTTCAGAAACTTTTTTTAAACAAGCATAGTCTGGGGTAGGGTGACTGAGAGTGAAAGGAAGCTTCCCTCTAAAGATAAGCTGATCTATTGCTGCTAAAGCAACTCCCAATAGACCTTTAAAACCCCATTTTAATCCATTATGTAAAAAGGGACCCCAATTTCTAGCCTTATGCAGTTCTTTATTTGCCCAAGATTTTTCGAATTCTAATTCGTAGTTTATTAAATCAGCATCATTAACTTGATTTTTGATAGCATCAACAACTACTTCTGCAGCTATCATTCCAGACTTCATTGCTGTGTGAGTGCCTTTAATTTTAGGGAAATTTAAAGTACCGGCATTATCTCCAACGAGTAATCCACCAGGGAATGACATTTTTGGTCTTGATTGATATCCACCTTTTATCAATGCTCTTGCCCCGTATGCAACTCTTTTACCTTTTTCCAAAATCTTTTTGATTTCCTTTTGTTGTTTCCACTGTTGAAATTCATCAAAAGGACTTAAATGAGGATTTTCATAGTCTAATGGAACTACATATCCTAAATAAACTTGATTATTTTCACCATGATAAAAATAAGAACCGGATATAGTGCCGTTGCTTGGCCATCCCATTGTATGCATCACAGTTCCTTCTTGGTGATCTTCAGGAGAAATGTCCCAAATTTCTTTAAACCCTATACCGTAGTGTTGAGGATCTCTATTATCGTCGAGATTAAATTTATTTATTAGTTGCTTGCCTAAATGGCCCCTGCAACCTTCAGCGAAAATAGTATATTTCCCCCTCAACTCCATTGAGGGTTGATAGGAAGGTTTCTTTTCTCCTTCCTTAGTAATCCCCATTTCCCCTGTAAGAATACCCTTGACTGTATCTCCTTCAAATATTACTTCTGAGGCAGTAAATCCTGGAAAAATTTCAACTCCTAGGCTTTCTGCTTGAGAAGC
>CEUJ01181537.1_pt1 | contig 10026 bp, 9 predicted proteins | sample 361531 | NCBI WGS metagenome assembly CEUJ01 (sample SAMEA2622842, study PRJEB7988) | marine metagenome | biome: marine biome (ENVO:00000447); feature: marine epipelagic mixed layer (ENVO:xxxxxxxxx); material: "saline water (ENVO:00002010), including plankton (ENVO:xxxxxxxx)" | depth 140 m | reverse complement strand
GATCTACCTCTCAAATGTAAATTTTTAAATTTATCTAAAAAACCTAAATCTCCAGTATTAAACCATTTTCTATGATACAATTTTTTAGAAATTTTGTTATTTATTAAATACCCACGCATCAAAGATGACCCTGAAATTAAAATTTCTCCCAATTTATCAGCTTTGTTTTTTTTTAATATTTTAAGATCTACATTTTTCAATGGTTTTCCAACAGGCAGATATTCTTCTTTAGTTTTCCAAGTTCTAGTTTTATAATGAGATATTCTTGGTGAATTTTCAGTACAACCATAAAAATTAATTATCTCTGCTCTTTTAAATAATTTTTTATAATTATAAAAAATCTCTTTAGTTAAAGGCATCCCTCCAGACATAATTGTTTTGATTGATTTAAATTTACTTCTTTTATCAACGTATTTATTAAATATTCTAAATGCTGAGACACTTATATTAAGCCTGGTGATATTTGATCTTTTAATATTTTTTACTAATTCACCAGGAAATTTTAAACCACTATTATAAAATGAAATTTTTGCATTGGAGTACATGAATGAAAAAATTTGGGATATACCCATTGCATACGCTGGTGGACTAAATATTAATGTTTTATCAAAAGATTTTAATTTTAAATTTTCACAAATAGACAAAATATTATTTGAAAATGAACTTGTTGTTAATATTGCACCCTTGGGTTTGTTTGTTGTACCTGACGTAAATATTATAAATCTATCTTTACTATTAAAAATTTTTACATCCTGTATTTTAATTTTCTTAAAAAAAATTTCTTGTGAATTTAATATAATTTTTTTTCCATTAGGTTTTAATTCATTATCGGAAAGTATTATTTTACTTTTTGAGCTTTTTAAAACATGATTTTTTTCCTCATCAGAACAATTAGGATTTAAAAGAGTTATTGGATTTTTATTTATATATGCTGCAAAGATTATTGATATAAAATCTATAGAGTAATGCATTTTCATGCAGATAACACTATTCTTTTTTAAATAAATTTTTTTAAAAAAATTTAAATATTTAAAAGTTAAATTATAAAATTCTTTATATTTAATATTTTTATCATAAATTAAAATATTATTTGAATTTTTGCTTTGATTAAGAATTTTAATGAAAATATCTTTTAACATTAATCATTTGTACCAATAACTCTTGCAGGATTTCCTATTACTTTTGAATATTTTTTAATTGAATTTAAAACAACAGATCCTGACGATATAAAGCTATTTTTACCAACAGTTATTTTTTTTGATGAAAAAACAGATCCTACACCAACAAAAATATTATCCTCAAAAGTATTATTTGCACCAATTAATGTGCCTCCTCCTATGACACAATTCTTTCCTATTTTTGTATCGTGTAAAATATTAACTGAGGTACCTATAATACAACATTTATTTATGTTTACTCTATTTAATATTACTGAATTCATACAAATTATTATTCCATCATTTATTTTAACGTTCTTATCAATTATTGCTGTTGGGTCTATAATATTTGGAAAATTAAATTTTAATCTTGATAATCTTTTATAAATTTTAAGCCTTATATTAATATCAGCAATTGCAATAACTACATTTTTAGATTTAAGTTTATTTTGGTTCAAAAGTTTGTCATTTCCTAAAATCTTAAAACCATTAATATTTTTATTATTTTTTTTTTTATCTATAAAACCCAATATAGAATATTTTTTTTGTCTTAAAATAATATTTGAAACTAATTCTCCCATTTGACCAGCTCCAATGATTATTATTTTTTCTTTCATGTTAAATCTATAAATTTTTTAATTTTTAATTTATTGTTTATTTTTAAATTTGCTATTAAATTTGCTATTTGTTCTCTCGTAATTTTTTTTTCATAAGGATTTTTTAACTTTTTTAATTTTTTTTGATAAATGTGATTTGATATACTGTTAATTGATTTTTTAATATCTTCTTTTTTATATGATGTTTGAATAACATTCGCTGGAAAAATTTTTCCTTTTTGTCTATTTCCAATATTAACAACTGGCATTTTAAAACTTGCAGCTTCGACAATTCCACTTGAAGAGTTGCCAACCATAGCATAACAATTTCTTAATAAATTTGCATATAATTCTGCTCCAGCATTTTTAATAAAGATATATTTTTTTTCTTTAGAGTTTTTTATAAATTTATTTATTTCTTTTATAATCACCTTATTACCTTTGTCTGCATTAGGATATGTAAATATAACCTGGGATTTTGTACTTCTTAAAATAGACAATAATCCTTTGACATATTTTTTTGTCTGATTTATCTCAGTTGTAATAGAATGAAAATTAACAAGAAAGGTTTTTATATTTAAATTTAAACCAATTTTATATTGAATTTCTTTTTTTGACATTTTTTTTATTTTTTTTAAGTATTGCAATTCTGGTACACCTATATTTTTTACTCTCCAACTCTCTTCTCCAAGTTGAATTAGTCTTTTTTTGTATTTTTCTGTTGCTACTAAATGAAAAGAGCTAAGTTTAGTTATAGAATGTCGTACAAGATCATCAATTGCACCCTCAGTAATTGACCCACCATAAATATGAATAACTGGTATATTAAATGTTATGGCTGCACAAGGTGCAGCTAACATTTCATATCTATCACCTAATGCTAAAATTAAATCTGGCTTATATTTTTTAATAATATTTATCAAAAATACTATCTCATCTGGTAAAAAAAATTCTGAAAAATAGACGTTTTTTTCTATTTTTTTGTGTTTAATGATTTTAAATTTTTTTTTTTTAATCTCATTAATTGTGTAACCAAATAAATTAGATTGATGAATTTTTGAAAGAGCTATCTTTAAGTCAATTTTTTTTATTTTATTTAATTCTTTTAAAATCGGGTAATATCTATCAAAATCAGATCTACCTACTGAAAAGGCAATTATATTTTTTTTTTTTCTAATTTTCATTTTTTAAGGACTGAAAATAATTATCAATTTGACCTATATCAGTCCAATTATGATCATCTATTGGAAAAACTCCAACTTTAAAACCCTTATTTTTTGCTAATTTAATTAAATCAGTTAAATCAAAATTTTTATTTTTTGGAATTAAACTAATTACTTTTCTTTTTAAAATATAAAATCCAGTATTTACTAAGAAATTCTGCTCTGGTTTTTCTCTCATATTTTTTAAATAACCTTTTTGATTTATCTCACAGACACCATAAGGGATCTTAAAACTTTTAGTTGAAGCAACTAGTGTTATATCAAAATTATTTTTAATATGATGATTATAAAATTCAAAATAATTGAAATTATGTAAGACATCGCAATTTACGACAAATATATTTTCTTTATTTTTTTGAATCTTATTTTTTATCAAAGCTAAACCTCCGATTGTTCCAAGTTGCTTATTTTCTTTAATAAAATTAATTTTATAATTAGGCTTCAATTCTTGGAAGAAAGCTTTAATTAACTCTGATTTATAATGAAGTGTTAAAAAAAAATTATTACACCCATTTTCTATAAACTTTTCTATTATCAATTCAATTATAGGACGATTATTTATAGGCATTAGCGGTTTTGGCAATATATTTGAGAATGGTTTTAGTCTAGTACCTTTTCCACCTGACATTATTACCACATCAATATCTATTTTGCTTATAACTTGTTTTTTTTTTGAAAAAAACTCGGACCAGGTAATAATTTTAATTATTGTTTTATTTTTGCTAACAATGGGAATTATCTCTAATTCTTGTTTCAAAAATAATTCTCTGCACCTTTGATTAGAAAATTCATTTTCTGTTAAAAAAAAAGGTTTTTTGTTATAAAATTTATTAATTTTCGTAGAAAGATTATTATTTTTTAAAATAGCTCTTCTTAAATCGCCGTCACTTAGGACACCTAATAATTTTTTACTCTTATCAGAAACTACCAGGGTTTTTAATCCTAATTTATTAAATTTGGAAAATGCATTAAATATTGTGCTATTTTTTTCTAAGTATTCTAATTTCATGTTATCGGTAAGTTTTTTATTTTTTCTTTTTTACAAAAATTCCAGTGTTTATGCAGAGATAATAATAAAACATTATGATTTTCAATTACTTCTCCTAAAGTTGGCAACGAACATTTATTTTTAACTATTATATCTTTTGTTATTTTTTTCATCAATTCACTGACTAAAGGTAATTTAATTTTAATTTTAAGTCCATCCGATCTAATAGCAATTAATTTTGTTTCACTAATTTTCCAACCCATTTCTTTATTATTAATAGAAATATCAGTTTTCTTAGTTTTATTTCCAGCTTTTAAAATAATTTTTGATTTATTTTTTAATATTATTTTTAGAATTCCTCCTGTTTCATAAAATCCTTCTCTCTTGCTTTTTACCCAACTAGGTTTGAGTTTAGATATATCTATTGAGTCTATTTTGCTGTTAGAAAACCAACACAACAAATCAATAAAATGAATTGCATTGGTAACTATCCTGTCACCATTCATGCCCAATTTAAGTTCACAAGGAATATCAAAATTATAATTTTTTTTTATAAATTTGTATTCTGGCATAGTTCTCCTTGGAATATTTACCCAACAATTTGATAATTTAAGTTTTTTATAAATCTTATTTAAAGATTCAATATTCTGTTCTAAAAGTTTTTCTAAAATCCAAAATCTAACTTTATTTTTTTTTAATTTTTGAATTAATTCAAGTCTTTTATTTGCTGTAGTAGCTACAATAACTAATTCAAGATTTGTATTTAATTTTGATAAATTTTTTAATTTGATAATTTTAATATTTACAGGTGGAAATAATTTTTTATTCAATTGATCTGAGTTTTTATCAAAAATATATAGTTCTATCTTAAATGGGAGTGAAAATATTGCTTTTATATAGTTGGAACCTAAATTGCCTAAGCCAACTAATAATATTTTTTTTATTTCTTTTTTTCGATTAATTGTCATTAAATATAAATTTTTTTTATTAAGTGCATTGTTTTATATAATTCACCTAAATCAGGTAGATTATTTTTTTTACCAAGGCAAACATTTATTAAATCATCTATTTGTAATTTTAATCCAGTTTTAAACTTTCTGTCATCTCTACTGATATTAAAAACTTCACTTTTTTTCTTAAAATTTGATCTTATTTTTAAAACTTCAAGTGGACTCAATTCGAAATAATAATTTTTCAAACTTAAGTGAACTTGCCATGGCCCAGGCTTATTCCATCTGCAAATATAATTTACATTATCTTCAGAGCTAAAATGTAAAAAACAATTAATTTCACTTTTATTTTTTTTTATAAACTTAATATTCTTTAATTTACCTCTAGTTAAAAAGTTTGCATAATCAATTAAATGAATTGAATTTGCATACATCCAATTTTTTATTAATTTTAAGGATTTTCCTTTCAACTTTGCAACGTTTGTATCTTGTTGATCAAAAATTATTATATTCCTTGGGCCTTTAATTTTATTAATTTTCTCCTGTAAATTCAGTGTAGAGGAAAAATATCTTCTATTCATTCCCACATAAATTTTTTTTTTATTTAATTTTGACAATTTTATTAATTTTAAATATTCAATGAAATTAATTCCAGGTGGCTTCTCAATAAAAATCACCCAAGGAAAATTTAACATTTCTTTACATAAACTTAGAATTTTATCTCCTGGAACAGTTGCAATAACTATTTGAGATTTTGTTTCTTTGTATAGTTTTTTTAGTGAGACTAAATTTTTTTTTATTTTATATTTTTTTTTTAATAATTCAGCTTTGGCAAATGTTCTGCTAAAAATTCCAGATAATTCAATATTTTTATTTGAGGATAAAACTTTTAAGTATTCATTTGCCATATTCCCAGCACCAATAATGGACACTCTAATTTTTTTCATAAAACTAACTTTTTAATATTTTTTTTAATTTTGTATTTGAATAATCATATGTCATAACATGTTTTCTTTCTTTCATTACTATTGTTTTCCATGTTGTTTCTTTAACTGTTATTAAATTATTTAAGATTCTATTAATCTCATTTGAAGATACAGAGTCTGAATAAAAAAAACCTTTTTTAGGCATTTTTTTTGGCCATGCATACAACCAGTCCTTATAAATGGATATATCCCTACCAAAATATGCAACTTTACAATTTCTACCAATTGCTTCTACTCCGGATGTTCCTGCACAAGACGATACTATTTCAAACTTATCGATTAAATTATATGTATCTGTCCTTTTTGTTTTTTTAAAGAATTTCCAATTTCTATTAGATAAATTTTTTTTAAAAAAATTAAATTCCTTATCAGAGTTGTTAGTGCTTGATCCTGCAATAGATAGATTATATCCTTTTTTAATACAAAAATTTTGTAATCCTTTAATCAAGTCAATCTCAAATTTTATAAAATCCTTCCAGTAAATTATCTTACCATTTGCAAATCTATCAAATTCGTCTTCTGGATTTACATTTCTAAAGGAAGAAATATAAAGTATATTATTTTTTTTTTTAAAATTTTTTTTTATCTTTACGTGATTATTAATATAAGAACCAGTTGATACTACACTGGTATCAATGTATTTTTTTATAAGTTTTTTAACGTGATCATTATATGAACAATAATAATCAGCAGATAATCCTAATATATTTTTGGTTTCTAATTTCTCAAATATATCATGAAATTTAGACCTTAAACCATTTTGAATTGCAATAAATTTTATACTTTGGTTAAATTTCTTAAGTCTATAAAATCGAATATCATTATCTGTTGTAGTCAATACATATTTAGGTTTATACCTTTTTATTTTTTCACAAACATGAGCTATAAAAAAACCTTCTAAAAAAAATATTTTTAATAAATTTATATTAGTAAAAATATTTAAGATTGAAGGTATCTCAAAAAAAAAATTTGTTATTTTATTTTTATATTTTCTAAAATTAAGAATTTTAGCCTTTCTTAAATCTATGATTTTACTTAAAATATCTTCAGCACAACTATCATATATTAGGTATGATATGTTCTTTTTAGAATTTAAATTCATTTTAATATTAAATTAGGGCTACTTGGTAATGTGATAATTTGTTTTTCTAATTCATTCGCTATTTTTAAATCATCTTTAGGACATTTTTTATACATTGGCAATTTATGGAGTAGTTTCCAAGTAGGTCTGCAGAAAATATTTCTTTTATTAAGCGAAAATAAAATCTTATTTCTTAACTTAATATCTTTTTTTTTTATCAATAAAGTATTTAACCAATGATTACTTTGTGAATGTTTTTTTTCTAAAAATAAATCAAAATATTTATTGTTCTTAAATATAATTCCATAAATTTGATGTATCTTTTTTTTAGCCTTCAATATTTGATTTAAATTAGATAATTGTGCTAGACCTAAAGATGCATTTAAATTTGGCATTCTATAATTGTAACCAACCTTATCATGAGATAAAACTATAGGATCTTTTTTTTTTGCAGTGGTAGAAAGATGTCTTATAACTTTGCTTAATTTTTTATTGTTGGTTAAAACCATGCCTCCTCCACCAGTTGTAATGGTTTTGTTTCCATTGAAACTTAGACATCCAATGTCTGAAAAGGTACCTAAATGTTTATTTTTATAAAAACTTCCTATTGCTTCAGAGGCATCTTCAAGATGGAAAATTCCAAATTTTTTGCAAACCTTGTTAAGTTCAATTATATTATTGGAATATCCGAATAAATGTATGCTAACAAGACCCTTAATTTCTCTTCCAGTAGATTTATTAAATAATTTATTTTTTTTTTTATAGATTTATTTATTAAATATTTATGTAACTTTTTAGGACAAACTCCTAATGTATTTTTCTCACTATCTACAAAGTTTGGAGTTGCACCACAATAGGTTATTGCATTTGGGACAGCCACAAAACCTAAAGTCGGTAATAGTACCTCATCATTATTTTTGACACCTAAAGCTAATAAACCTAAATGAATAGCACTTGTACCATTTATAACTGAAATACAATGCTTTGATTTTGTCAATTTAGAAATTTTTTTTTCAAATAAATTTACTGATTTTCCTACAGTTGAGACATAGCCACTTTTTATACATTCTTTTAACTTTTTTAACTCTCTATTGTTAAAATAGGGTTCATGAAGTGGTGTAACTTTTTTTTTTAAAACTTTTTTTAATAATTTATTTATATTGTTTATTTCTTCAATCATTAAAAATATTTTTTAAGTACCAATTGTATGTAATTTTACACCCCTCAAACAATGATGTAAATTTATGATTTTTCATGTTGATTTTATTTATATATGGTACCCTTCTGTGTGGTGAATTTAAATTTTTATCATTTATATATTTTACTTTTAATTCTTCTTTATTTGAAATTTTCTTTAATATCTTAATTAAATTTCTTATTTTTATTTCCTCTTTATTATTTCCTATATTATGCACTGAACTTATCAATTTTTTTTTATGAGTTAGATTTATAATTTGTTTAACAGCATCATCAATAAAACAAAAAGATCTAGAGTGATTAGGTGAAAAAACATAAATAAATTTTTTTGCCTCATTTATTTTTTGTAATACTTGAGGAATAACATGTGACATACCCATTCTTGGTCCATAAATATTATAAGGTCTTAAAATTAAGTATTTTAATTTTGAGTGGTGCAGTAAAGCTTCACCATAAATTTTTGATAATGAGTATGATGTTCTAGGATTATTTAATCTATCCAAAGCGATAGGAAAAAATTCTTTAGTTGGAAATTTCATTTTTAGATATTTAAGTGATCCAATATGAACCTCCGATGTTGAAAAAAAAACAAATTTTTTGAGTTTTTTTTGTTTTTTTGCTATCAAAATTGAATTTTTTTGAATTTCTAAATTTTTAATTAGTACATCTTCTGGATTATCAATTACATTCTTTACACCTAATATCGCTGCCAATTGATAAATATAATCATAATTTGAAGATAATTTTTTTAAATTTAATTTATTTTTTGAAGATAAATCAATTTTTAGTACCCTTATATTTTTATTGTTCTTTAATGATTTTATAAAATCATCATTTTTGCCACGTGAAAAATTATCGATAACATCAATTTTGTTAAGTTTTTTTTTTATATAATTCTCAATCAAACTTTTTCCTATAAAGCCAGCCCCACCTATAATTAAAATTTTACTCAATATATCCCCTTCCAACAGAAAAAATTTCTAATTTTTTAGCTTTAAGTTTTTTTAAGTTTTTTACATTTAAAACATTGTTCGTATCTATAATTAGGGTTTTTTTGGGTATTGAAATATTATCTAAATTTATTTTTTTATAAAAATTATTTTTTATAGTTAAAATAATTATATCGAACTTTTCTTTTTTATTTATTCTACTAATCATATTTTTTTTAAATTTGTACCAATATTTAACATATTGATCATAAATTTTTAAATCTGCATCATGCTTTAGTAAATTCTCTGCTAAAATTTTAGTTGGGGAGAATCTGACGTCATCAATACCACTTTTATATGTGGCTCCTATGATTAATATTTTTTTATTTTTTAGTTTTTTAAATTTTTTATTTATATGCCTTAAAATATTTAATGGCATTTTGTTGTTAATTTTTACAGATAATTCAGAAATTGGAAAATAAAATTTTTTTTGTTTTAAAATATTTTTAGCAGATACTATTCCAAAAAGAGGGTCCTTAGTAAGACAATATCCTCCCACTCCAAAACCAGGTAACATAATATTTTTATGTGTCGGTCTTATTCTAATTGCATCAATTATTTTAAACAGATCAATTTTATTTTTTTCAGCAAATTTTGACCACTCATCTATTAATGCAATGTTTGTTGCTCTAAATGTATTTTCTAAAATTTTTGATAACTCACACGCTGTAGTTGACTCAAGATAAGTTAGTGGAAATTTCTTTATGTTAAGAATTTTTGAAAAGAACTTTTCACAAATTTTTTTTGAACTTTGGTTATTTGAGGAATAAACTCTCCAATAATTTACTACTGAATCAAAATAACTTTCACCTGGCATAACTCTTTCATAAGAGTATGCTAATTTTATATGGTCTTGAGA
>CEUJ01181480.1_pt1 | contig 10042 bp, 8 predicted proteins | sample 361531 | NCBI WGS metagenome assembly CEUJ01 (sample SAMEA2622842, study PRJEB7988) | marine metagenome | biome: marine biome (ENVO:00000447); feature: marine epipelagic mixed layer (ENVO:xxxxxxxxx); material: "saline water (ENVO:00002010), including plankton (ENVO:xxxxxxxx)" | depth 140 m | reverse complement strand
GACAGAATTTCAATGCCTGATTTCGATATCGATTTTTGTGAAGAAAAAAGAGATTTAGTTTTTGAATACTTAAATACAAAATATAAAAATAGTGTTGCTCATATAATCACATTTGGTAAACTTAAAGCAAGAATGGTGATCCGAGACGTTGGTCGTGTCTTAGGTTTTTCCTATGGATTCGTAGACTCAATATCGAAAATGATACCTTTCGATCCCTCAAGACCACAAAGTCTAACGGAATGTATTAATAATGAGCCAAGGCTACAAAAGTTAATCAAAGATGACACAAGAGTAAAAAAATTGATTGAGTTGTCATTAAAATTAGAGGGGTTAAACAGAAATTTTGCAACACATGCAGCTGGTGTAGTTATAGCAGATAAAAAATTAACGGACACTGTACCACTTTATAAGGATAACTCATCTAATCTTCTATTGCCTTCAACTCAATTTGATATGTATTCGGCAGAAAATGCTGGTTTAATAAAATTTGATTTTTTAGGTCTTAAAACTTTAACAGTAATAAATAATACATCAAAAATGATAAAGGAAACTGATAAAAATTTTGATATTAAAAAAATTAATTTTGATGACCAGAAAGTTTTTAAATTATTATCAAGTGGACATACAGTTGGATTATTTCAATTAGAAAGTTCTGGAATGAGAGAGGCCTTGATGCAAATGAAACCAAATCATTTAGAGGATATTATTGCACTTGTCGCTTTATATAGACCAGGTCCAATGGCAAACATTCCTACTTACAACGATTGCAAACACGGAAATAAAGAACCAGACTATTTGCATCCTTTATTGGAGGAAATACTTAAACCTACTTACGGCGTAATTATATACCAAGAACAAGTAATGCAAATTGCACAAAAATTATCAGGTTTCACAGCAGGAGAAGCTGACATCTTAAGAAGAGCTATGGGTAAAAAAAAAAGACAAGAACTTGAAAAACAAAAGTTAAGATTTATTGAGGGTGCTGTTAAAAATGGAATTAATAGAGAAACAGCTGCAAGTATTTTTTTAAAAATTGAACCATTTGCTGAATATGGCTTCAACAAAAGTCATGCAGCGGCTTATGCGATAATAGCCTATCAGACAGCATTCTTAAAAACTTATTATAAAAAGGAATTTTTTTCAGCATCTATGACAATGGATATTTCTAATCAAAACAAATTAAGCGAATTTTATGAGGAACTGAAAAGATTAAAAATTAAAATTCAAAGACCAGATATAAATAAATGTTTTGCTGAATTTAAATCAAAAAATGATATTTTTTATTATGCGTTAGGGGCTATAAAAAATGTTGGTTATGAGGCTGTTTCAAATATAGTGAGAGAAAGATTAAAAGGAGGAAAATTTAGTTCTTTAAATAATTTTATAAATAGAATCAGTCCAAAAGATATTAATAAACTTCAATTGGAGGGTCTTGTTAAAGCAGGAGCATTTGACAGTATAAATATTAATAGAAAAAAAATATACGACTCAATTCCTAAACTTATATTAAAATCCAAAAATACATATGATAATAAAATAAATAATCAAATAAATTTATTTCAAACAGATGAGGATGATGATGACGTATTAGAGAATAATCCTGACGATTGGAAGTTTGATGAAAGATTGTCAAAAGAATTTTCATCAATTGGTTTTTTTGTTTCTGATCATCCTCTTAACGAATTTTCAGAAATTTTAGAAAATTATAAAGTTTTTAATTTCAACGATTTTAAAGACAGTTCGGATAAGTTAGAAGCTAACATCGCGGCAACTGTTTTAAAGATTCAAGAAAAGAAAACTCAAAAAGGCAATTCTTATGCAATAGTAAAATTTAGCGATCGTCAGTCTGTTTTTGAGTTATTTATTTTTTCTGACTTGTTAGAGATTAATAGAGAATTTTTAAAAGAGGGGAGTTCATTATTAATTACTGTAAATAAAAATGTAAGTGATGAAAATAATAGATTTAAAAAATATAATGTAAAAAAAATTTCGCCCTTACAAAATTTAATAAATAAACCAATTGAGAATATTTTAATCTCTGTACATACTGAAGAAAATTTGAAAGAAATTGACAAAATACTTCATAAGCAAGGTAATACAAATGTAAAGATTAAATTTATTTCTGAAACTAAAGAACTAGTATTTAATCTTAAAAATAAAAGACATATAGATAGAAACCATATTAAATTACTAAGAAATCAAGGTATTAGTACAAATATTATATAAAAAAATACTTGTGAAAATTTAGATTACAATGTAAATAACCACGTAAATACGCACACAATTATTGGTGTAATACCTCCGGTCCTTAATTGGAAATGATTGTGGTGGATTAACCGGAAATAACTATGAAGATACCTACTGTTACAATACAACAACTTCTTGAGGCAGGAGTACACCTTGGTCATAAAACATTGAGATGGAATCCAAAAATGAAAAAATATATTTTTGGAAAAAGAGACTCAATACATATTATAGATTTAACACAAACATTAGAATTAATTAATGTCGCTTTAGAAAAAATATTTCAAACAATTAAAAATAATGGAAAAGTTTTGTTTATTTCTACAAAAAAACAAGCTTCAGAGGCAATATCAGATTTAGCAAAAGACACTAATCAATATTATGTAAATTATAGATGGCTTGGTGGCATGTTAACAAATTGGGGCACAATCTCAAATTCGATTAAGAAATTAGAAAAAATTAATCTCGATTTAGTATCTGAAAATAGAGGTTTTACAAAAAAAGAGTTGCTTAAAATGAGTATACAGCGTGATAAATTGCAAAGATCTTTAGGCGGTATAAGTAGTATGAAAAAAATTCCTGATTTAGTTTTTATAATAGATACTAATTATGAGTCGCTTGCTATCAAGGAGGCTATTAAACTAAATATACCCATAATTGCGATATTAGACACAAACTCTAATCCTGATGGTATAGATTTTCCTGTGCCAGGAAATGATGATGCAAGAAGGTCCATAGATTTATATTGTAATCTTATTAAAGAAACAATTGAAAATGCAAAGAAGGAAGCATCAAATTCTGAAGATGACCAAGCAAATAAAAATCAGAAAACTTCTGCTAACTAATTTTTATCAAAAAAATATAAATGAGTGATTTAGAAAAAATTAAAAAACTTAGACAAAGTACTGGTGCTGGCTTTAAAGATTGTAGTTCAGCAATTAAAGAGTCTAATGGAGATCTCGAAAAAGCATCTGAGATTCTTAGAGTAAAGGGTATTTCAAAAGCATCTAAAAAAATGTCAAGGGAGGCTAAAGAAGGTGTAGTTGCATTATCTGGCAATGACAATATTACATCTCTAATAGAAGTAAACTGTGAAACAGACTTTGTGGCTAAAAATGATGACTTCGTTCATTTTGTTAAAGAGTTAAGCGAGTTAAATCTTCAATGTAAATCAGATATTGAACAACTTAAAAAAACTAAAATGAAAAATGGAATGACAGTAGATGAAAATCTTATAGCTATCATTGCAAAAATAGGAGAAAAAATAACACTAGGTAGATCCAAAACAATTGAGAGTGAAAGTAATTTAAATTTTAGTTATTTACATACAGTAGTTAAAGACAATCTATCAAAGCTAGCTGTAATTGTATCTTTAAATACAAATCAAAAAAATGAGAAAATCAAATTATTTGGAAAACATCTTGCTATGCATGTGGCTGCGTCAAACCCAATTGCGTTAAATTCTGAAGATATTGACGAAGATATAATTAAAAAAGAACAAGAGTTAATAACAGAAGAATTAAAATCTTCAGGAAAACCAGATGAAATTATTAAAAAAATAAGTTTAGGAAAATTAAATAAATTTAAAGAAGAAAATAGTTTGCTCAATCAACCTTGGGTAATGGAGCCTAAGAAAAAAGTTAAAGAAATTATAAAAGATATGAATATTAATGGTCTTAAAATTGATAATTTTTATAGATTAAAAATTGGGGAATAGATGTTTGATATCAAAAGTTATAATCAAAAAATGGACAAAACGATTGAAGTTTTTAACAAAGAACTAAGCACCCTTAGAACAGGAAGAGCTAATTCTAACATGCTAGACTTAGTAAAAGTTGACGTCTACGGACAAAAAATGCCAATTAATCAATTAGGAACAATCACTACACCAGAACCGAGAACAATTAATATTCAAGTATGGGACTTAAATAATGTTGGATTAATTGACTCTGCCATAAAAAAATCAGAATTAGGGTTGAATCCTCAAATTGATGGTCAATTAATTAGACTTCCTATACCCGATTTGAGTGAAGAAAGAAGAAATGAAATAAAAAAAATGATTAAGGCAATGGGAGAAAAATGTAAAATATCAATAAGAAACATAAGAAGAGAAGCAAATGATGAATTAAAAAATTCCTTAAAAAAAAAAGATATCTCCGAGGATGAAGAAAAAAAATTTGAGAAAGATGTACAAGTATTTACAGATACTCATATTAAAATTATCGATGAAAAAGTTGTTCTAAAAGAAAAAGAAATAATGACAATATGAACCCACTTAATCATGTAGCCATTATTATGGATGGTAACGGTAGATGGGGATTAAAACATAAAAATTCAAGAAACGCAGGTCATAAAGCTGGCTTAATAACTGTAGAAAAAATAATTGAAGAAACAATAAAAAATAAAATTAGATTTCTAACACTGTTTGCTTTTTCAACTGAAAATTGGAAAAGACCTAAAAAAGAAGTAAATTATTTATTTAATTTATTAGAAAACTTTCTACTCAATAAAATCAAAGAATTAAATAATAAAAATATTAAACTTAAAATAATTGGATTCAAAAAATTTTCAAAAAAATTAAATCAACTTTTAAATATTTCAGAAAAAAAAACATCTAGAAATACAAAATTACAAATAAATTTAGCATTAAATTATGGATCAAGGTTTGAGCTTTTACATGCAATTAAAGGACTAAGTAGAAAAAAAGAAAAAATAAATATTCAAAATATTGAAAAAAATTTACTAACTAAAAATATACCAGATCCTGACTTGCTAATAAGAACAGGAAACACAAGAAGACTCAGTAATTTCTTATTATGGCAACTAGCATATTCAGAAATTTATTTTGATAAGAAATTATGGCCAGATTTTAATAAAAAAGATTATAGTAAAATAATAAAAAAATTTAAAAATACAAAAAGAAATTACGGCAATATATAATGAAAAACGAATTTCAAAAAAGAGTGCTTACAATACTATTTATAACACCGTTATCTTTTTATTTTATTTTTAAAGGATCATTTTTTTTTATAACTTTCTTATTTATATTGTTTTTAATTTCATCCTACGAATGGTTAAAAATGACAAAAATGTTTTTTTTAAAAGCTATTGGCCTTTCCTTTTTGATTATTTCTTTTTTGACTGCATTCTACATACGAGCGGAAGGTTTAGAATTTTTTTTATTCATAATAATTATTTGTATATCAAATGATATAGGTGGTTATTTTTTTGGAAAATTTTTTAAGGGTCCTAAATTGTCAAAAATTAGCCCTAATAAAACTTACTCAGGAATGTTGGGTGGAATTTTGTTAGCAATTTTTTTTTCATATTTATTAGAATTGTCGTCTGATTTTGAAAATCAAAAAAATTTATCTAACACTGATTTAGTAATAATTGTTTTAATAATATCATCTATTAGTCAAATAGGAGATTTGATCATATCCTTTTTTAAAAGAATTTGTAAAATTAAAAATACTGGAAATATTCTTCCTGGTCATGGTGGTTTACTTGATAGAATTGATGGGATGATTTTTGTTTTTCCATCTGTATTTTTGTTATTATTTTTGATATGAAAAAAAAAAATATAGCAATTCTTGGTTCAACTGGTTCTATAGGCAAACAAACTCTTGAAGTTATTAAAAAGGATAAAAAAAATTTTAATATAATACTTCTCTCAACTAATTCTAATATTAAAGAGATTTCAAAACAGATTAAAATATTTAGGCCAGAATCAATTATAATAACTAATAAAAAAAAATTTATTATCTTTAAGAAAAAAAATAAAAAAATAAAAATTTTTAATGATTATTCGTGTTTTAAAAAAGTTTTTTCAAAAAAAGTTGATTATGTAATGAGCTCTATCACAGGTTTCAATGGTCTACAACCTACAATAGAGATTGTTAAACATACAAAGTTATTAGCGATTGCTAATAAGGAGTCAATAATTTGTGGATGGAACTTAATTCAAGCGGAGTTAAAAAAAAATAATACAAAATTTATTCCTGTTGATTCAGAACACTTTTCTATATGGAAATTAACGGAAAACAATAATCATGAAATTGATAAAATATTTATTACTGCCTCTGGTGGACCTTTCTTAAATAAAAATAGAAAAAAGTTAAAGAACATTAAACCAAAACATGCAATAAAGCATCCTAAGTGGAAAATGGGAAAAAAAATCTCAATTGATTCAGCCACTATGGTTAACAAACTTTTTGAATTAATTGAGGCAAATAAGATTTTCAATATAGATATTAAAAAAATTAAAATTCTTTCACACCCAAATTCTTACGTGCATGCAATTGTAAAATTTAAAAATGGACTTACAAAAATTTTAATCCACGATACTAATATGAAAATACCGATTTTTAATACTTTGTATTACAATCAAACAGCAAAAATTAAATCAAATGATTTGGATATTAATAAATTAAATAATTTGAATTTTAATTATATTAGCCTTAAACAATTTCCCTCTCTAAGATTAATTAATTTGTTTAATTATAAAAAAAATAGTCTTTTAGAGACCGTTTTAGTTAGTGCTAATGATGAACTTGTAGATCTATTTCTTAAAAATAAAATTAATTTTTTAGATATTTCAACAAACTTAATTTCAATATTAAATCTAAAAGAATTCAAAAAACTTAGATCAAAAAAACCTAATAATTTAGCTCAAATTATGCATTTAAATAGATATGTAAGATTGAAAACTAGAGCTTTATGTGTAAGATCCAATTCCAATGTATAAATTTTTTAATATAATTTTAATAACATGTTTTTTAGCTTCAAAATGCTATTCAGAAATTATTAACAAGGTTAATATTGTCAATAATGAAAGAATTACCAAAGAAACTATTCTTGTTTTTTCAAATATTGAAATTGGTAAAAACTATGACTCAAACGATTTAGATCAAATAATTCAAGATCTATATCAAACAAATTTTTTTTCAAATATATCACTTAATTTGAACAATGGAATATTAACAATAGATGTTACTGAAAATAAAATTATTCAAGAAATAAAAATAAACGGTATAAAAAAAACTGAGTTAGTAGATATTCTAAAAAAACAATTATTATTAAAAGATAAAAATCCATTTGTTGAAAATTATGTTTCAAATGATATTGATAGAATTCAAAAAATATTAAAAAATTCTGGTTACTACTTTTCATCTGTTTCAGAAAAATTAATTTTCAATGAAAATAACACAGTAAATTTAATATACGATATTAATCTTGGAGAAAAAGCATACATTAAGTCTATAGAGTTTACTGGGGATAAATATTACAAGGACAGATTATTAAGAAATATAATTATAAGTGAAGAAAGTAGATTTTGGAAATTTATAACTAATAGAAAGTTTATAAACTCAGAAAATATTAAATTAGATAAAAGACTTTTAAAAAATTATTACTTAAATAAAGGTCACTATAAAGTTGAAATTAATGATAGCAATGTAGAACTTACAGAAAATAAGAATTTTAAATTACAATATAACATAAACGCAGGACCAAAATTTAGAATTATAAAAAGTTCATTAGTACTTCCTGATGATTATAACGAAAAAGATTTTAATAAAATAAAAGAAAAACTAAATAAACTAGAAGGAAAGTTTTATTCACTTAATAAATTAAATAAAATTGCAAAAGAAGTTGATAAACTTACATATAGGAATGATTATGAGTTTATTAATGCATCTTTCAAAGAAAAAGTTACTAGTGAAAATGAATTAGAACTCACTTTTGAAATTAAAGAATTCGAGAAAAGATATCTAACTAAAGTGAATGTTTTTGGTAATAATATAACAGAGGAAAAAGTTATTCGAGATAATTTAGAAGTTGATGAGGGAGATCCATTTAACGAATTGTTGTTAGTAAAATCTATTAATAATCTAAAAGCACTAAATATTTTTAGTAAAGTTGATTATGAGCTTGTATCAGAAGATGAAGATAAAAAATCCTTAAATATTAGTGTTTCTGAAAAACCAACAGGGGAAATATTTGCTTCTGCAGGAGCGGGAACCCAGGGAAGTACAATTGGATTTGGTGTAAAGGAAAATAATTTTTTAGGAAAAAATATTGCCTTAGACACTAATCTCAGATTGAATGACGAAACGATAAAAGGAGCTTTTTCAATTGTAAACCCTAATTGGAATTACTCAGACAAAACGTTAATAGCATCAATTGAAAGCAGTGTAACAGACAGGTTAACAGATTACGGTTATGAGACTGGAAAAACTGGATTTAGTTTAGGTTCTGCATGGGAACAATATGATGATGTTATTTTTTCTCCTAAATTAAGAGTTTTTCATGAAAAATTAGATACAAATCAATCTGCTACTGAAAACTTAAAAAAGCAAGAAGGTGAATATTTTGATACCTCATTTGCATATGGAATGGATTTGGATAAACGAAATCAAAGATTTCAGACATCATCTGGATATAGAAGTAGATTTAATCAATCAATCCCAATAATTTCAGAAGATACAGCTTTTTTCAATAGCTATGAATTTACCACATTCAATCAAATTTCTGATATGGTCACTAGATTATCAATACAAGGCTCTGCCATTAATGCTATTGGTGATGAAGACGTTAGAATTTCAAAAAGATTATATATACCATCAAAGAAATTACGAGGATTTGAATCAGGAAAAATAGGACCTAAAGACTCAGGAGATTTTATAGGTGGGAATTATACTGCAGTTTTAAATGCTTCAACCACGCTTCCAGAATTTGGGGCAAATTTAGAAACAATTGATTTTCAAATATTCTTTGATGCAGCAAATGTATGGGGTGTTGATTACAATACTTCTCTCGATAATTCACATTTAAGATCATCTGTTGGTCTGAGCGTTGATTGGTTTACAATTGTAGGTCCATTAAATTTTTCTGTTGCACAGCCAATTTCAAAGGCAGATACTGATAAAACAGAGACAGTTAGATTTAATATTGGCACAACTTTCTAATGCAATCTATAAAAAAACTTATAATATTTTTCTTTTTTTTCATATTTTATTTTCAAAATGTTAATGCTGAACGCATAGTCTATATTAATATGGAAAAAATAATGAAAGATTCTAAAGCAGGTAAAGAAATAATTGAAAAAATTTCAAAATCAAATGAAAAGAATATAAACAAGTTTAAAAAAATAGAAGAAGACTTGAAAAAACAAGAACAGGATCTAGTTTCTAAAAAAAATGTAATTACTGAAGATGAATTTAAGTCAAAACTTGAAAATCTAAAAAAAGAGATTGGAGAATATAGAGCAAAAAGACAAAATATTATTCAAGATAGCACACAAAGAAGGATACAGGCTAGTGCACAGTTTTCAGATCAAATTAAACCAATTTTAGGTGATTATGCAGCTAAAAACAATATTTCAATTATAGTACAAAAAAAAAATATTATAATGGGAAAAAAAGAATTAGATATAACAGCTGATATTCTTAAAATTGTCGATGAAAAAATAAAAAAAATTAAATTTGATTAGCATGTCTATAAAACTATCTAAAGATGAAATTACTAACTTGCTTCCACACAGGGAACCAATGCTGCTTATCGATGAATTGATAGATATAGTTAAACTTAAGTCAGCAAGAGCAATTGTTAACGTAAAAAAAGATAGTTTTTATGTTCAAGGTCATTTTCCAGGTCAACCTGTCATGCCTGGAGTATTAATAGTAGAGGCTTTCGGTCAAGCAGCAGCTGCGCTCACCGCCCACGGAATTGATAAATCAACATATGAAAATAAGCTTGTATTTTTAATGAGTGTTGAAAAAGCAAGATTTAGAAATCC
>CEUJ01018519.1_pt1 | contig 10051 bp, 10 predicted proteins | sample 361531 | NCBI WGS metagenome assembly CEUJ01 (sample SAMEA2622842, study PRJEB7988) | marine metagenome | biome: marine biome (ENVO:00000447); feature: marine epipelagic mixed layer (ENVO:xxxxxxxxx); material: "saline water (ENVO:00002010), including plankton (ENVO:xxxxxxxx)" | depth 140 m | reverse complement strand
CAAATCGGAAGTTATAAGTTATCAGGTATCATTGCAAACCCAAATTGTTCAACTATTCAAATGTTAGTCGCGATAAAACCTATCCATGATGCATGCAATATTAAAAGAATTAATGTTTGCACTTATCAAGCAGTATCGGGAACAGGCAACAACGCAATACAAGAATTAAACGATCAAGTAAATGCTTATGTTAACAACAAAGATATTGTATCCAAAGTTTATCCAAAACAAATAGCTTTCAATGTAATACCTCAGATAGATAATTTTATGGAAAATGGATACACAAAGGAAGAAATGAAAATGGTTTGGGAAACAAAAAAAATTATGGATGAAAAAATTGAAGTTAATCCAACAACAGTCCGTGTTCCTGTTTTCTATGGACACTCTGAGGCAGTTCACTTAGAACTAGAACAAAAGATATCTGCTGACGACGCAAAAAAAATATTATCTGCGAAAAATAGCGGAGTAATACTTGTAGATGAACATAAAGACGGTGGTTACCCTTGTGCCGCAAATGAATGTGAAAATAGTAACGACGTTTTTGTAGGCAGAGTAAGAGAGGATATTTCTTGTAAAAATGGCTTAAATATGTGGGTTGTAAGTAACAATATTCGAAAAGGTGCTGCTTATAATAGTATTCAAATAGCAGAATTATTAATTAAAAAATATATTTAAAAAATTAATGAAAGTCTTATTATCCATTCAGTATGATGGAAAAAATTACCACGGTTGGCAAGAACAAAAAACTCCAGATACAGTTCAGGGTAAATTACAGAAAGCTATTTACGATTTCTCTCGAGAGAAAGTAAAACTATACGTTGCTGGCAGAACAGACTCGGGTGTTCATGCCTTATCTCAATATGCTCATTTTGAAACAAATACTAAAAGAGATGAAAATAGTTGGTTGCTTGGTTTAAATTCGTTATTACCAAGTGATATCAGAATTAATTTTATAAAATTTATGGACTCGAAATTCCACGCAAGGTTTTCAGCATTAAGCAGAACTTATAGATATGTAATTTACAATCATAAAATAAAACCATGTTTAAATAGAAATAAAGTGGGTTGGTATTATTTACACCACCTTGACGAAAAAAAGATGCAAGTGGCCGCAAAAAATCTAATAGGAGAAAAAGATTTTTCTTGTTTTCGTTCAGCACATTGCCAATCGAAATCACCTATTAAAAATATAAATGATATAATAATTACAAGAGAAAATAATTTTATATTGATTGATGTTAATGCAAATTCATTTTTATACAATATGGTAAGAAATATTGTTGGAACGCTTGTTATGATTGGTTCTGGTGAAAAAGAGGTATTATGGATAAAAGAATTATTAGCCTCTAAAGATAGAACAAAAGCTGGTAAGCAATTTCCCCCTGAAGGACTTTTTTTAATTGATATTGAATATGACGAAAAATATAATCTTAATTATAAGCCAAAACTTCAAATTATTTATGAATAAATGAATGAGATAAAAGTAAAAATATGTGGAATCAGAGAACCATCAACCGCAATTGAAGCCGAAAAAAATGGAGCTGATTATATTGGAATTGTTTTTTGTAAAAAAAGTAAAAGATGTGTAAGTATTAAAGAATCTTTAGAAATACTTAATTCATTAAAATCTTCAACAAATACCGTTGCACTTTTTGCGAATGACGATAAGAATTATGTTAAGGAAGTTTTAAATAAAACAAATTTTAAATATGTTCAGTTCCATGGAAACGAAACAGATGATGAATGCATTATGTATGGATTACCATATTTCAAGGGAGTCTCAGATTCTTATAATGGCTTTAAAAATCTGGATGAGAAGTTCCCAAACGCAAGTGCATTTATTTTTGATAGTCATGGCGAAGATGGCTTAGGTGGAACCGGCAAAACCTTTGATTGGAAATCTGCAGTTTTTGATACAAAAAAACCAGTAATTATAGCTGGAGGTTTAAATTGTGATAATGTAGAGGATGCAATTAACACGTTTTTACCCTATGGTGTTGATGTAAGTAGCGGTGTAGAATCTTCTAATGGTGAAAAAGATACAACTCTCATTAAAGAATTTTTGAAAAAAGTGAAAAAATGAAAACAACCTCAAAACAAAACTTAAATGATTTTAATCAAATAAAGTACGGATACCCTGATGAAAATGGTCATTACGGTATATTTGGAGGAACTTTTGTTGCCGAGACCTTAATAAAACCATTACAGGATTTAAAAGATACTTATTATAAACTTAAAAATGACCCTGATTTTTTAAAAGAGCTTTATACGGAATTCGAAAATTATGTCGGTAGGCCAACCCCTCTTTACTTCGCAAAGAGATTGACCGATAAGTTAAATGGGGCAAATATCTTTTTAAAAAGAGAAGATTTGTGTCACACAGGCGCGCATAAAATAAACAATACAATTGGCCAAGCAATACTTGCAAAAAAAATGGGTAAAACAAGAATTATTGCTGAAACTGGAGCCGGCCAACATGGAGTAGCTTCGGCTACTGTTGCTGCAAGATTGGGAATGGAATGCGTTGTTTACATGGGTGAGCAAGATATTTATAGACAGTCCCAGAATGTTTATAGAATGAAATTACTTGGTGCTGAAGTTATTCCTGTAACCTCAGGATCAAGAACTTTAAAAGACGCATTGAATGAAGCATTACGTGATTGGGTAACAAACGTAGATAATACATTTTATATAATTGGAACTGTAGCAGGCCCATCTCCTTATCCAGAACTTGTTCGAGATTTTCAGGCAATTATTGGGAGAGAAGTGATAACTCAAATGCAAGATATTGACAAAAAAGTCGATGCCCTTGTTGCATGTGTTGGAGGCGGCTCAAATGCAATTGGTTTATTTTATCCTTTTATTAATACCAGCTCTAAAATGTATGGTATAGAAGCTGCTGGAAATGGTTTAGAAACAGGAAAGCATTCGGCACCTTTAAACAAAGGAAAGGTTGGAGTTCTTCATGGAAATAGGACCTATTTATTAGAAGACGAGAATGGTCAAATAATTGAAACTCATAGTATATCTGCAGGCCTTGATTACCCTGGGGTAGGTCCTGAACACGCATTATTAAAGGATTTAGGATTAGTCGAGTATAAGTCAGCTACTGATGAAGAAGCGATTCAAGCCTTTCACGAGCTATCTAGAGTGGAAGGAATAATCCCAGCATTAGAAACTAGCCATGCTGTCGCATATACTTTTAAATTGGCAAAAGAAATGAAAAAAAATCAAAATATTGTTATCAATTTATCCGGAAGAGGCGATAAAGATTTAAATACTGTTGCAAAACTAGAGGGAATAAAGATTTGAGCAGAATCTCTAAAAAATTTCTCGATCTCGAAAAGAGTAAAAAAACTTGCTTAATTTCATACATCACTGCTGGTGATCCAACTATTGCAGCAACTCCTGAAATAATGGATTCATTGGTAGACTCTGGAACCGATATTATAGAACTTGGCGTGCCTTTTTCAGATCCTATGGCTGATGGACCTACAATTCAACGAGCCTGCGAGAGAGCTTTAAAGCAAAATGTTTCATGTTTCGACATATTTCAGGCTGTTGAAAATTTTAGAAAGAAAGATAAAACAACTCCGATCGTTCTAATGGGTTACTTAAATCCAATAGAAAGAATTGGATATGAGAAATTTTCCAGATTGGCAAGCGAATCTGGCGTAGATGCAATTTTAGTAGTTGATCTTCCTCACGAAGAAGCTTCAGATATTGTAAATGTTTTTAAAAAAGATAACTTAGAGAGCATTTTTCTAATTGCCCCAAATACTGATTTGTCTAGAATTCAAAAAATTTCAAAGTACGCATCAGGTTTTCTTTATTACGTTTCTTTAAAGGGAGTTACTGGGGCCTCCACATTAAATATTAATGAAACAAGAGAGCAACTTAAAAACATAAAGAAAGCTGTAAACTTACCTCTTGCCGTGGGTTTTGGCATAAAGGACGCAGAAACTGCCAAGTCTCTTTCTGAAGATGCAGACGCGATTGTAATTGGCAGCGCAATAGTTAAGATAATTGAAAAAGATCAGAACGATAAAACAAAAATAAATGGTGGTATAATGGATCTTATGAAGCCTATCAGATTAGGTCTTGACGAGAGTGTTCATACGGAGGGATAGTATGAGTTGGTTTGAAAAGTTGATGCCAAAAAGAATTCGTATTGATACGAATAAAAATAAGAAAGTCATACCAGAGGGTGTTTGGGAGAAATGCCAGAGTTGTAATACTGTTTTGTATAGAGAGGATATTATGCAAAACCAGTATGTCTGTTCAAGCTGCGGATACCATATGAGAATTTCCGCAAGAGACAGAATCGAGTTGTTTCTTGATGCGGACAATAAAAAAGAATTATTTTCAAAACTATCGTCTAAAGATTTTTTAAAATTTAAAGATAGTAAAAAATATAAAGATAGAATAACGGCCGCTCAAAAATCCACAAACGAAAAGGATGCTCTTGTAATTATTGAAGGAAAAATCAATGGAATTGAAGTAATTGTTGCGGCTTTTGAATTTTCATTTATGGGCGGGTCAATGGGCTCCGTTGTTGGTGAAAAATTTTCCAGAGCAGCAAGGGAATGTATAAGTAAAAAAATTCCTTTAATTTGTTTTTCGGCAAGTGGTGGTGCAAGAATGCAAGAGTCTTTGGTTTCATTATTTCAAATGTCTAAAACTTCAAGTGCAATTGCAGATATGAGAAAAGAGGCTATTCCTTTCATATCTGTGCTCACAGACCCTACAATGGGAGGGGTGTCAGCTAGCCTTGCTATGTTGGGAGATATAAATATCGCTGAACCAAAAGCTTTAGTTGGTTTTGCTGGTCCTAGGGTTATAGAGCAGACAGTGAGAGAAACATTACCGGAAGGTTTTCAGAGAAGTGAGTTTTTATTAGAGCATGGCGCAATCGATATGATTGTTGATAGACGTAATCTCAAATTAGAAATTACTAATATAATTAAGACATTAATTAATAATCGTATTTCGAAAAGTGTGTCTTCGTAAATAATGATCAAGAATAAATTTTGAAAAATTTTACTTTAGATGAGTGGATCGAATGGCAATGCAAATTACATCCAAGTAATATGGATTTCAATTTGAGCAGAGTAGTAAACGTAGCAAAAAAACTAAACATAGACAAAACAAATTCAAAAGTAATAACTGTTGGCGGAACGAATGGCAAAGGTTCAACTGTAGCTATTTTAGAATCAATTTTATTTGAGACTGGTTATAATGTGGGTTCGTATACGTCACCACACTTATTGCACTTCAATGAGCGAATAAAAATTAATAAAAGTCCAGCTAGAACAAAAGAGATTTGTGATGCTTTTGAAGTTATAGAAAAAATCAGAGGAGAAGTTACCCTTACTTATTTTGAATTTAGTACTTTAGCCGCTTTAATAATATTTAGTAAGATCAAATTAGATGTAATCATTTTAGAGGTAGGGCTTGGCGGAAGATTCGATGCTGTAAATATCATTGATCCTGATGTTTCAATTATCACAAATATTGGATTGGATCATACAGATATCCTTGGAAATGATTTAGAGAAGATAGCATATGAAAAAGCTGGAATAATGAGAGAAGGTAAGCCAACCATTATAGGATACAGTAAAGTTCATAAATCAATAATTTCTCAATCGGAAGAGATAAAATCGAATTTAAATAGAATAGATAAAGATTTTTTTGCTAAAAAAAAATCAGATAATAATTGGGAATTTTCAAATTTAGAAAATATTGTATTTGACTGCGCATTCCCAGCTCTTAAAGGAGATATACAAATTAAGAATGCTGCTTCAGCAATACAGGCATTATACTTATGTGACGGATTGGAAATAAAAATAGATAAAATTTTACTTGGGTTAAAGAATGCTGTAATTAAAGGTAGATTTCAAATCATTGATTCACAACCAAAAATAATTTTAGATGTTGCTCATAATATTCAAAGTATAGACATTTTAAAGAAAAATTTAAAAAAATATTTCCCTGGAAAAAAATTCCATGCTGTATTTAGTGTGTTAAAAGATAAAGATGTTGATGAAATTCTTATGCAATTAAAAGGTGTTTTTGAGTCATGGCATATTTCGGAAAGCACAAATGATAGAGCATTAAAGGTAAAAGAATTAAGCGAGAATAAGTTTTTCAATATAGAAAAACCAAAAATCTATGATAACATAATGAATGCATTTAATGGTGCAATCAACAATAATAGACTTGACGATGAAATAATCGTAGTTTTTGGCTCAAGTTATACAATTGCTCCAATATTAAGTAAATATAGCGAAGAATGAATGAAAACTTGAAAAAAAGATTTGTAGGCGTCTTGATTTTCCTAGCGGCATCAATGATTATTGCGCCACTATTATTTAAAGGCGCAGGGCAAAAAGAACTTAAGTTTTCAAAAATTGATAATCAAAAATCCATAGAATTTAAACATATTAGTAAGACAAAAAATATTGAAGAGGAAGTTTCTGCTTCATCAAAAAAACTTAAAGTATTAGAGCAAAAAATTGTCATAAAAGACGAAAAAGAAATATCGAATTATAACAATAACGGCAAAACAAACTGGATTATACGAATTGGATCTTTTGTAAAAAAAGAAAATGCTTTAAAACAAGCTACATCTCTTGAGGATTCAAGCTATAAAACTTTTATTTTAAAATTTAAAAAAGAAAATAAAACTATGTATGCAGTAAATGTTGGACCTTTTTTTACAGCTTCTGAAGCAAAGAAGAATTTTTTAGATATTATTCAAAAAACAAAATTTTCAGATTCATATATCATCGAGAAGCAATTAAAAAATAATTAATTACAGGAATTGTTTTGTTAGATTTTATTATATTTATAATTCTCATGGTCTTTGTATTTTTGGGATTTTTCAGAGGAGCAAAGAAAGAGATTACATCAACCATAAATACTATTGTATTTATTTCCTTGAGTTATATTTATGCTAATAAATTTGGCTATTATCTCTCTGAAAAAATAAATATTTACGACTCAGAAATTCCAGATTTTGTTTTAGCTATTTTTGGAATTATTTCAATATTTATTCTCTCATCGATATTTTTTTATTTTTTAAGAAAAACGTTAATTAACTATTTTTTTAATTTTGAGAATAAATTTTTCGACAAGCTTTTTAGTATGATATTTTCTTTTTTCAAAGGAATTTTTATAGTTTCTATATTTTTTTCTTTTCTCGAAAATTATGAAATGATTAGTTTTGTTAAAGATTATGATGATAATTCATTGTTATTAGATTATTTACTAAAATTTAGTGTACAATTACAAAATGTGTGGAATCATTGGTATAGTTGACGATAGCTCTGTTAACCAGAGTTTATTTGATGGTCTTACAGTCCTTCAACATAGAGGGCAAGACTCTGCTGGCATAGCAACTTGTATTAATAATAATCTTCATCAAAAAAAGGGCAAAGGTTTAGTCAATGATATATTTGATGTAAACGATATGCTTGAATTACAGGGTGATATGGGTATAGGTCATGTTCGGTATCCTACAGCTGGCAGCCATGGTACTGATGAGGCCCAGCCTTTTTACGTAAACTCGCCATATGGTATAGCCCTGGCCCATAATGGAAACTTAGATAATTCTGAAGTTTTAAGAAAAGAGCTTTTAATGAATGACAAAAGACACATTCATACACAATCTGACACAGAGGTTCTTCTAAATATTTTTGCCCATCAATTGCTCAAAGTCGAGTCTCCATCATTTAAAGTAACAGATTTATTCAAAGCAATTAATGGAGTTCATGATCGATGTTCTGGAGCATATGCAGTTGTTGCAATAATTGCTGGGTATGGACTTGTAGCTTTCAGAGATATTCATGGAATTCGTCCTTTAATTTTGGGAAAGAAAAAAAATTCTTCGGGCTATAGCTATATAGTTTCATCTGAGAGTGTGGCTTTAGACCTTTTAGGATATGAAACTGTAAGAGACTTAGAGCCAGGAGAATCAATATTTATTGACACAAAAGGAAAAATACATAAGTCGGTTTACTCGAAGGAATTAGAATTAACTCCTTGTATTTTTGAATACGTTTATTTCTCAAGACCTGACTCTATAATAGATGGAATAAATGTGCAGGAAGCGAGGATGAGAATGGGTAAACAGTTAGCAAATAAAATTTTAAGGGAGTGGGCGGATAATGATATAGATGTAATTATTCCCATTCCTGATACAAGTAGAACCGCTGCATTAGAAATGGCTATCCGATTAAATAAAAATTATAGAGAAGGTTTAATAAAAAATAGATATATTGGTAGAACTTTTATTATGCAAGGACAAGCTATAAGAAAAAAATCTGTAAGATATAAATTAAATCCTTTAGTTTCAGAATTCAAAGATAAAAACGTACTTCTCGTTGATGACTCAATAGTTAGAGGGACAACTTCTAAAGAAATTGTTCAAATGGCTAGAGACTCTGGGGCAAAAAAAGTTTACTTTGCTTCTGCTTCGCCACCTATAAGGTATCAAAATATATATGGTATAGATATGCCTAGTAAAAGTGATTTAATAGCGCATGACAAAAATATTGATGAGGTATGCAAGGAAATTGGCGCTGACAAATTAATATACCAAGATCTTGATGATCTTGTTTATGCTGTTCAAGCTGGGAATCAAAAAATAAAAAAATTTGAAACTTCTGTTTTTACCGGAGAATATCTTACAAATGTAAATGATAAGTATTTTAAAGACTTAGAAAGAAAAAGACACTCTACTTAAATCAATTTAACTTTATCCCTAATTAATTTATAAGTATGATAGATATTAAATCAATATTTTCAAAATATTCTAATAAGCAATTAAACCAAAAATACATAATTACTGTCGACATTGGTAACCAAAATTTATGTTTGCTAGAAAACTTTAAAATTATTGAAAAATATAAGATATCCTCATCGATGTATGGAGAGGGGAACGACGAGGGAAGCAATAAAACACCCTTAGGAGCTCACTACATCCGTGAATTTATTGGTAAAGATGTTGATATACATACAATTTTCAAGAATAGGGTTTCTACAAATCACATAGCTAAAGTATTGAATAAGGGTGAAAAATCAGAAGAAGATATTATTACAACAAGGATATTATGGTTAGACGGTTTGGAAGAAGGCTTTAATAAAGGCGAAAATTTTGATACCTACAAAAGGTATATTTATATTCATGGAACAAATGAAGAAGATTTAATAGGACAAAAAGCATCACATGGATGTATCCGAATGATCAATAGTGATATTATAAAACTTTGTAGTAAAAATTTACTTAACTCATTTGTATATATATCAACTTAACTATTTTTTAAATGAAAGAAAAAGAAGATTTAAAAAAAATTTTTATGGCTGGCGTAGATAGAGTATTGGGATTTAACGCAGTTCATAAATTTTTAGAAAATAATATAATTAAAGGGGATTTCAATGTGGTATCGCTTGGCAAAGCTGGCAGCTCTATGGCTCAAGCAGTTTTGGAAAATAAAAATATTAATATCAAGTCAGGCTTAATTATCACAAAACGGAAGCATTTAGATAGCCAACTAAATATGTATAAAAATATTGAGTGTTTAGAGTCAGATCATCCTACGCCTTCTGAACAAAGTATAATTTGTGGTGAAAAATTAATTAAATTTATTGAAGATTCAGATGTAGATAGTAATTTTTTATTTCTATTGTCAGGCGGAGGTTCAAGTTTAGCCGAAAATTTAATCGATGGATTTAGTTTAAATGATCTTGTTGAAATTACAGACGCATTATTATCGAGAGGTTACAATATAAACGAAATTAATGCAGTTAGAAAATATTTTTCAAAAATAAAGGGCGGAAAGTTAGCTAATTATATTAATAAAAGGAAAACGATAGTTTTAACAATTTCAGATGTTCCACATGATGATCCAAAAGTAATAGCATCTGGTCCGTTATCTCATGACGATTTCGAAATTGATTTTAATAAATATGACGATGATATTATTAAAAAATTAAAAAAAGTTGAACCATTATCTTGTCCCAACAAGGATAATTTTTTAAATATACAGAC
>CEUJ01063768.1_pt1 | contig 10054 bp, 8 predicted proteins | sample 361531 | NCBI WGS metagenome assembly CEUJ01 (sample SAMEA2622842, study PRJEB7988) | marine metagenome | biome: marine biome (ENVO:00000447); feature: marine epipelagic mixed layer (ENVO:xxxxxxxxx); material: "saline water (ENVO:00002010), including plankton (ENVO:xxxxxxxx)" | depth 140 m | reverse complement strand
ACCAAATCAGCATTCCTAATCAAATTAGGCTCATGGCCAATTTGTACTTTAGCTCCAAGTTCTTTTAACTCCTCTAACTCATCTGTAAGAACAAGGTCTGAGCCTGTTACTTTAAAACCCCGCTTTTGTAGAATGGTAGCAACTCCAATCATTCCAGAGCCACCAATGCCGATCATATGAATTTTTTTAAACTTTTGAAATCCTAATGAAGTCATATATTTTTCTAGAATTTTAAGATTGAACTTAACATTGTTCCTGCAGCTTGAAAATGATCTAAATTATTTTGGTTCTCTGACCATTTCACATAAAGCTTCTTTTCAATAATATTTTTTATTTTATTTGTTAGAGATTCATTTGATTCAGACTCTTCATGAACTAACCCCATATTCAAATTTGAAATACTTACAGCATTTAAAAGCTGATGATTATCAATTGCAGATGGCAGAGGAATCATTACCAATCCTCTTTTTAAACTTGCAGCCTCTGACAATGACAATGCTCCAGCTCTAGAAATAATAAAATCGGACCACAAAATTGCATCATGAGGTGAATCATAAAACTCTTTTACTTCGACAGAAATGTTTCCTGAATATAATTCTTTCACTCCTAAAGATTTTTTATTTCCAGATTGATGTTTGACCTCTAATGGCATGTTAAGGGCATTTAGGGCAACCGGAACATTTTTATTAATGTATTCCGAGCCCTGACTTCCACCTGTCACGTAGACTCTTAAAGGATTATGAGGGGTATTTATATAAGACTTTATTTTTAAATTTTTTATAGGATTCCCTACAAGCATCATTTTGTTTGTAATAGGCTCATTGATTGAAAAACCTAAAAAAATTATTTTTGAAAATTTTTTTAATATCTTATTGGAACTACCCATGATTGCATTTTGCTCATGTAAGAAAAGGGGTTTTCTGCAAATCCATGCTGATAAGCCAACAGGCAATGAGACATATCCTCCAAAACAAACAACATAATCAATATTATTTTTTTGTATGTAAAAAATACTTTTTAAAATTGAGGTTGCTAAACCAATCAAGGAAATGATTTTAGCAAGTAAATTTTTTCCTCTAAATCCTCTCATGGGAATAGTTAAGAGATTTATATTCTGAGGAAGAACCTTATTTTCTATGCCAGTTCTTGTTCCAATCCAAATTATCTTATGACTATTTTTCATGCATACCTTGCTAAACTCAAGCGCCGGAAAAACATGACCACCAGTTCCTGCTGCTGAAATTAAAAATTTCATTACTTTATTGTCCTATTTTCAAAATTAATTCTTAATACTATGCCCATAAGAAACATAAATAAAATTAAGCTGGTGCCCCCATAACTTATAAAAGGCAAAGTTAAACCTTTAGTTGGAAGAATTCCAAGATTTACCCCAATGTTAAATGCTGCTTGAATTGCAATTAAGATACCCGCACCAAAAACTAGAAATCCTTGAAACATTTTACCAAGCTCAAGTGCTTTGGTGGATGTTTTTATAATACCAAAAATTAATACAGCGAATAGCAAAATTACTATCAATCCTCCGATCAATCCAAACTCCTCTACAATGACTGCAAAAATGAAGTCAGTATGAGGCTCAGGCAAGTATAAATTTTTTTGAAGACTGTTACCTAAACCGACCCCAAACCAAGCGCCCCTTCCAATACCTAGCAAGGCATTTGATAATTGCCATCCAGGACCACGAAAATACTCAAATGGTTCAGTGAAAGATATGAATCTTAAATATCTATATGGCTCTAAATAAATAGCAACAGCAGCTAAAATACCAATTAATAAAAGTAATAATGTAAATTGAGAAAATGAAATTCCTGCAAAAAATAATATTGCAATTACTAAAGCTCCAATAACCAAGGTAGATCCAAGATCAGGTTGTGACAAAATCAATAGACCAAAAATAGCTAAAACTAATAAAGGTCTAAAAAAACCCAATGAAGTATTAATCTCGCCTAATCTTCTTACACAATAACCTGAAATGTAGATAATTAAAGCCAACTTGCTTACTTCAGAAGGTTGAATATTAATTGGGCCAATTCTTATCCATCTTAAACTGCCATTAACTTCTGTGCCAACTCCAGGAATAAAAAGTGCAATAAGTAAAATTAGTGAGCTTAGAAGGATGATCCAATCCAATGTAAGCAATAAATTTGAAGGAATGCTCAATGCAATAATGGTAGCTAAGATACCAATTATAAAAAATATTACTTGTCTTGATGCGAAATGAAATGGAACTCCATAAATATCCTCTGATACATAAATACTTGACGATGCGACCATGACCAAACCAACAAATAATAAACAAAGGTATGGAAAAATAATAAATATGTTTTCTCGATCAATCATAAAAGCTCATTGATAATTGAGTAAAATGATTTCCACGTTCCTCGAAATTTTTATAATCTTTGCCGCTTGGATGGCCTGGTGAAAAAAGTATATTTGTCTGAAAATCATAATCTTGCCTTTTAATTGAAGACATTACCGAAGAAAGATTTTGTTTATGAAAAATTTTTTTCTTTGGATGTATAACTCTTTTATCTATCTCCTTAGCATGATTGCCAAAAATATAAACTTTTTTTGGCCCTAAAAGCTTATATGAATCATATTGTTCCTTGAGTGGGTCTCCACATAAGATCAATTCATATGGACTAGATACTTTATTCAAAGCAAAGTTTAATGCATTAGTATTTGTAGCCTTTGAATCATTTATAAATAACAAATTTCCTTGTATCGCTAAATATTCTAATCTGTGAGGCAAATCTAATAATTTGATATCTTTGACTTCATCTGTTCCCCGTCCAGTAATCATTGACCAAAGTTTTTTTGGATCGGACTGATTTGTTGATATTTTAGATTTTTTAATTCTGTTTTTAATCTTAAGATACTCATCGAAGCTTCCATGATGGTCAATATGATCAGGAGCAATATTCAGAAGTACACCAAAATCTAAATTTATTTTTTTAAGCTTCTCAAGTTGAAAGCTAGAAAGTTCAATAATGGAATATGAACTTGCATTGATATTATCTAACACCGGAGTGCCAATATTCCCAATTAATTGAGATTCCTCCAGCAACTGATGCAGATGATAACAGCAAGTACTCTTTCCGTTTGTGCCAGTAATTCCAATCTTAAAAGAATTGTCTTCTTGAAAAAAAATATCTAAATCGGTTATGTAAGGAATGTTCTTAAATTCTCCTTTGGGATAAATCTTTCTAATGTTAATGCCTGGACTTAGATAGATCATTTTATAGGAATCTAATTTTTTATGATCAGGCAATTTGTTGATGATGTTTGGTCCTTTTACATTTTCATCATAAATTTCAAAATCTTCACCTTTTTTTTGTAAATACCTTTCAAATGATTGGCCTGTAACTCCATAACCAAAAATAAGAGATTTCATTAAGCCCTATCTTAGCTTTAAAGTAGCAAGTGCAAATAAAACGAGAACGAAAGTTATAATCCAAAACCTAACAATAACCTTTGGCTCAGCCCAGCCCTTTAATTCAAAATGATGATGGATTGGTGCCATTAAAAAAACTCTTTTTCCTCTTAACTTATAAGAACTTACTTGAATTATAACGCTGAGCGTTTCCATGATAAAAACTCCAGCCATGATTGCAAAAACTATCTCATGCCTTATCAATACTGCCAAAGTGCCCAAGATTGCACCTAGAGTAAGTGAGCCAAGATCTCCCATAAAAATTTGGGCGGGATAAGTGTTATACCATAAGAACCCAATGCCGGCACCAATTAACGCTCCACAAAATACAATTAGCTCTCCACTTAGGGGGTTAAATGGTATGAATAAATAATCAGCAATTAAAATATTTCCTGAAGCATATGCAATCAAACCTAGGCCTCCAGCAATTAAAACTGATGGCAAAATTGCAAGGCCATCGAGTCCGTCTGTCAAATTTACTGCATTTGAGGATCCAACAATTATAAAAATACTCATGCATAGAAAGATAATTGGCGAGATAGTAAAAATTAACTCTTTGTTAAAAGGCATAATAAATATTTGCTGATCTCCTTCAGGAGAAACTTGTAACATAAAAATCATTGCCATGAATGCAAAAATTGACTGAAAGATTAGTTTATATTTAGCGCTTAAGCCTTTTGAATTTTTCTCTCTAATTTTTAACCAATCATCAAAAAAACCAATGATGCCAAAAGTCATGGTAATGAAAATTAGGATCCAAATATAAGGGTTATTGAAATCTGACCATAATAACGTTGAAATTATTACCGAGAAAATAATAATTAAACCTCCCATAGTCGGAGTCCCAGATTTTAAGAGATGCGATTCGGGCCCATCTCCTCTAATGGACTGAGAAAACTGGATTCTTGATAAAAATCTTATTAAAGTTGGACCTAGGAGGATCGATACCATTAGTGCTGTCAAGGTTCCTCCAATGGTTCTAACAGTTAGATAACGCAAAACATCGAATCCGGAATCATATGATATTAACCATGTGCCAATTAATTCAATCATATTATTTCCATAAATCTAAAATCTCTTCCATTCTCATTGATCTTGAGCCTTTTAATAAAATATTATCTCTTGTTTTAAGAATTTTTCTTAAGAAGTCTATCAACTCTAATTTATTCGCAAAGAAAAAACCTTTATTTCCAAATGCAGATATAGTGTGACGAATTAAGTCTCCATATCCAAGCAAAAAGTCTACGCCATGTATTTTGGCATAATCTCCTAAAGCAAGATGTAGTTTTTTTCTATATCTCCCCAGTTCAGCCATATCTCCAAGAATTGCAATCTTTCTTCCTTTAAATTGGCATAAAACATCAATTGCTGCCTTCATTGAATCAGGATTAGCATTGTAAGTATCATCAATAACCTTGGTTTGCTTCACCCAAGTTTTAAGACCTAAACGTTGAGGATGATTTTGCATATCTTGTAGATTATCTGAAAATTTTTCAACACTCATATTACCCGCATGCGTTGCTGCAAAAGATGCAAGAATGTTTAAGACATTATGCATCCCAATTAGCTTTGTTTTAATACGAACTCTTTTTTTTAAATTGCTAGACTCAATATAAAAAGAAAGTCCATTTCTAGACATTTTAATTTGTGAGGGAAAATATGATGCTGACGATTTCCTTCCAAATGAAAAAAAGGTAATGTCTTTTCGCATTCTTTTCCAATAATTAAGATATTTACCATCTGGAACAATAGCTATTCCATTTTTTGTAATATTTTTTATCAATTCTGATTTTACTTTTAGTACACCATTGATGGAGCTTAGTCCCTCTAAATGGGAATGGCCTATGTGTGTAATAATTCCTATTTTGGGATTGATAATTTTAGATAGAAGATCTATGTCGCCAGATTTAGCAGCACCCATTTCAAAAATAGCCGTGCTTTTTCTAGAGTCCAGCTCCAAAGCACAAAGGGGAAGCCCTATTTCATTATTAAAATTTTCAAAAGTAGAGTAGCTATTATTAATGCAACTATTTAAAATATTTTTTGTAGTTGTTTTTCCATTGCTTCCGGTAATTCCGATAATTTTGCCCTCATATCTTCTCATTGCGATCCTGGCAGCTTCTATAAGAAACCTCTCTGGACTTTTTACTTGAATAATTTTAGATGAAGTGAAAGTATGATTTGAATCTTTCTTCTTCTTTACAATTACAAGAGATGCTCCTTTCTTAATTGCATCTAAAGCATAAATACTTCCATCCTCATTGGAGCCAGAAAGACCAAAAAAAACTGAATTCTTACTTACTTTTCTTGAATCTATTTGAAAATTTTTAATTGGCAAAGATATCTCACAATCAAGACCAAGTGAAATTAAAAAATCCTTTGTATTGTTAATTAGTTTCATTGCTTAAAATTTTTAAGACACAACTCTTATCATTGAAAGGAACTTTTTTTCCTTGCACATCCATGAATGTTTCATGGCCTTTACCTAATATAACTAATATATTTTTTTCATTTAGGTGCTTAAGAGCTGATTTTATAGCTTCTTGCCTATCCTCAATAATTTCAGTTTTATAGTTATTATTCCCATCTAATACATCCTGGCAGATCGATTGAAAAGCTTCAAAACGATTATTGTCTGATGTAAAAATTACCTTATTAGCAAAATTTTGAGCCACTTTCATCATCTTGGGCCTTTTGGATTTGTCTCTATCGCCACCGCAACCAAAAACTAAAATAATATCATCATAAGTTTTGCTTAATTCAGACAAAATATTTTTAAAAGCTTTATCATCATGCGCAAAATCAATTAAGATTCTTCCTTCTTTTAATCTTAGAATCTCTCCTCTTCCTTCTGGAAGTTTTATCAAGCTTGTATTGATGCCTTGAATATCTTCTGAAGTTACTCTATCTGATATTAAAGCTATAGCACAAATATAATTTTCAACATTGAATTTTAAAAATAACCTTACACTAAATTCTAAAATTAGGTTTGGGAAATTTAAACTAATGTTTGAGGATTCTTCTGAATTATATTTATAGGAATACTTCAATAAAGCTGAAGGATCCCTTGCACTTAAATGTTTTGATCTTGCAATTTGTTTTTTTTGATCATGAGATAAATCTTCCATCAAATGATCCATTTTATCTATGAAAATCATAGTAGGATTTTTGTTGTTAAGTTTAATAATAGATAGTTTTGAATCAATATAATTTTTATATGTTTTGTGATAATCCAAGTGATCGGATTGAATATTAAGTATTATGGTTTGAGAAAAACCGAGATTAATTAATCTTTTTTGTGCTAGAGCATGAGATGAAATCTCAAGAAAAACATATATTTCTTTTTCTGATTTACAGGATTTTAAAATTTCAAATATCTCGAATATCCCTGGAGTTGTATTTCCATTAGTTTTGACAAAACTATCATTGATAATTGCTCCCAAAGTTCCGATATAGATAGATGGTCTTTGAAGCTCTCTAGTGAGATTGTGAGCCATGAAAGCTGTTGTTGTTTTACCATTAGTGCCTGTTACACCGTGAAAAATAAAATTATCTTTATTTAGCTCATAAAATCTATATAGAATCTCAATTATCTTTTCCTCTAAATTTTTGAAAAAATAAAATGGGATATCAAATTCTTCTGTAGAATTTTTATCACTGATAATACAGGATGCTCCATTTTTAACAGCTTGTTTTACAAAGTCTAAACCATGAGAATCTTGACCTTGTCTTGCTACAAATAGAGAATTTTTTTTAACATCTCTAGAGTCATCAGTAATTGATGAGATAAAACATTCATCAAATGTATTTGTTTTGATAAAAGGCTTGATAAGTGAAAGTTTATTCATTCAAGTAATTTAAAACATCATCGGATATTGCTGCGAATAAGGGTGCAGCAATATCACCACCAGAATAATTATTTAATCCAGGTTCATCAATATTTACAAAAATTGTTAGTCTTTTAGTCTCTAATGGAGCTATTCCTGCAAAAGAAGCTATGTATTTACTTTGATCATATCCTCCTTTTAAACTAGCTTTATGTGAGGTTCCGGTTTTACCTGCTACATCAAAATTTGATATTGTTGCAAGACTTCCAGTTCCATCTGTCACAACTAACTTTAAGGAATCTAATACATCATCAGCAGTCTCTCTGCTAATCACTCTTTGTGCATATGAAGCATCAAGATTATCAATAAAAAGTCTAAAATCTTTTAGATAACCTTCATTAGCAAAAACTGAATATGCTTGAGCTAATTGCAGAGGAGATGCGGTCAAACTATATCCAAATCCAATACTGGCAATTTCATGATCACTAATATTTTCTCTTGAGTTAATAACACCATAAGCAATGCCAGGAAAAAAAATACTTGGAGGCTTTGAGAGTCCGAATCCTTTATAACCTGAAATTAATCCATCAACACCAATCAACAAAGCTAACTTGGAGGCTCCAACTTGACTTGATTTAGCAATTACCTCTCTTACAGTTAAGTTATAGTAGTTTTTTGGATCTGATACTGTTTTACCGCTTAAATTGATGAATCCTGGACTGGTATCAATTAATTGATCGGACGCAAGAATACCCATATCAATACCTTTAGCTACGGCTAAAGGCTTTATAATTGAACCAGGTTCAAATGCATCTGTTAGGGCCCTGTTTCTCTTAATTTTTCTTTGTGGGCTATTGGGGTTGTATGATGGATAACTAGCAATTGCAAGAATTTCTCCAGAAATATTATCTAGAACTATTACACTTCCTCCTTTTGCATTGTTTGCCACAACATAGTTTGAAAGATGTTTATATGCATAAAACTGAATCCTGCTATCAATGGTTAGCTTTTTATCAAGGCCTTGAATAGCTTCTTGTGTTATTTGTGGCCTTCTGCTTGCATTTCGAAAAATAGTCTCTTTGCCTGGCACTCCAGATAATTCTAAATCTAAAATATTTTCAAGCCCCTCTAGACCAAATCCATCTTTTCCAGAAAATCCGATCAATGTTGCCGCCTGTTCACCGAGTGGATAATATCTTTTTTGGATCGTTTCAATCTCAATTCCTGAGAGATTTAAATCTTTTACATTTTCAATTTCAGAAAAATTTAAATTGGAAAAAATTAAAGTTTTTTTATTTAATTTTTTAATTTCAGAGAAATTCTTTGTTAAGGAAAGGAAGCTGATTAATTGTTTATAATCTTCCTCTGAAAATTTTCTCAGTGCGAATAAGTCATATTGATTGATTGAGATTGCTAAAGGAAAGTTATTTCTATCTAAAATGCTTCCTCGAACAGCCGGAATTGACCTCGAAGTCACAAGCATACTCTTGCCTTTAGATGTCAAGAATTCCCCATCAACGAATTTGAGACTAAGTATTCTGAAAATTAATATCAATAAAGTTAATACAAGAAAAAAATAAATTAAATATGCTCTCCAACTGTAAATAAAATTATTCTTCATAATTTATGGTGGTTGCTTTAGTTACCTCAACCATGTTTAAAATTTCTTTAGCGTGTCGCTCAACCTTAGCAGGAGAGCTGAGATGATAAAATTCGGTCTTTAAATTAAAATTTATTTCGGTTAGTTTATTATTTGCTACCCTTAGATATGCATTATTTTCGTATTCCTGACTAAATTGCCATCTAATTTTTATGGTTTCAAGACATAAAAAAAATAAAATAAAAGCATTAACAAATGAAAAAAAAATGAATAAATCTTTTTTCATAATTTTGAAAATACTCTCATAACTGCACTTCTTGAACGAGGATTAATTTTTATCTCATCAATTGACGGTCTTACTTTATTCTTTATGCATCTATAAATTTCATTGGAAGAGGTGTTAATTGGTATATCTTTGGGGAAATTTTTAATTTCTGGTCTAAAAAAATTTTTTACAATTCTATCCTCAAGTGAATGAAATGAAATAATTACTACCACTCCACCCAATTTTAAGAATTTTTCTAGCTTTGAAAGCGCTATTTTTAAATGATGTAACTCTTCATTTACATGAATTCTTATCGCTTGAAATGACTTAGTGGCTGGATGAATTTTACTTGTTCTTTTAATTACACTTTGGATTATATCTGAAAGTTCAAAAGTTGTTTCGATAGCTTTTTTTTCTCTAAACTTCAATATTGCACTAGCAATTTTCCTTGACGCTCTCTCATCTCCATATTTATATAAAATGTCACTGATCTCAATTTCAGATGCGTTATTAATCCATGTAGATGCACTAAAACCCTTTGATTTATCCATCCTCATATCTAAAGGTCCATTAGCTTGAAAGCTAAAACCTCTGTTTGGTTCATCTAAATGTGTTGAGCAGACACCAAGATCTAATATAATTCCGTCAAATTTTTCATTTGAAAACAAAAAATCAATCTCAGAATAGTTTGCATGATGAATGCTGAAACGTGAATCAATGATATTTTTTTTACCATGCAAAACTGCGTCTTTATCTCTATCAACAGCAACAAGCGTTCCATTGGAAGATAATCTTTTAAGAATTTCTTGAGAATGACTCCCTCTTCCAAATGTAAGATCTAAATATGATCCGGATAAATTATGAAGCAAAAAATCTAATGATTCTTCCAGCAGAACTGGAACATGAAGCAT
>CEUJ01030837.1_pt1 | contig 10062 bp, 12 predicted proteins | sample 361531 | NCBI WGS metagenome assembly CEUJ01 (sample SAMEA2622842, study PRJEB7988) | marine metagenome | biome: marine biome (ENVO:00000447); feature: marine epipelagic mixed layer (ENVO:xxxxxxxxx); material: "saline water (ENVO:00002010), including plankton (ENVO:xxxxxxxx)" | depth 140 m | reverse complement strand
ATTATGTAGGCGAATACTTTTCTAAAGAATGGGTACAAAAGAATGTTCTTTTATTCAATGATGACGAAATAAATCAGATGAATAAAGACATAACAGCAGCGCAAGCTGACGCTGAACCAGATCAAGGAGATTTACAGTGAGTGAAAATTTAAAACAAATGCCAGATGATGTCGATACAATAGAAGATTTAGTAAAGTTTTCTTTGGAAAAAGATTACAATAAAGCTAACGAGGTCTTTGGCAACGTTATGACAATAAAGATGAATGACGTACTAGATCAAGCCAAGACGAAAATAGCAGGCCAAATTTATGATGGAGATCCTGAAGATGAAGAGATAGAGGACGAAATAGATGGAGATGACGGAGAAGCAATTGAAGACGATGGAAATGTTGAAGATGAGACTATCGAAGACGAGGCAGAAGATAACGATGTTGACGGAGATGAGGAAGCCGACATTGAAGACGAAGAAGCCATTGACGACGAATTCGACGAATCAGATGATGATGAAGAAATTGAAGGCGCAGCTGTCTAAAACTTAAAAAGTATAAATAAAGGTAAAAGGATGAAAACCTTTTTAGAATTAAGAGAATTAACTGGTAGGAAGCCACAAGGCAAAGTTGTATTTGATAAGAAGATTCAGCGAATACCAGTTAAGATACATAAAGAGCGTACTGGTTTTGTAGCGTACGTAGATGGCGATAGACTTGATGTTTACCGTTCTCAAAGAGAAGCTGAGAAAGCGGCAACAGAAGTCATAAAGCAATACAAAGGAATGAGATAATGGAAATTAGACCTTTAGCAGCCAAAGTAACCGCGAACGGTAGTAGTAATAAAACAACTGTTAGCAATGCTCAAACTGTTTATGTCTGTTCAACTGCTGCAGACTTAATAACAAACGTAACTACAGGAGCCACTATGCAAGTACCAGCTGGTTTTGCTTTCGTATTACAGAAAGAAAAGTTTGAAGAGATACATGCTGGTTCAACTAACACGCACTTTACTAAGATAGCATATCCAAGAGGATAGAATGAAATTAATATCAGAATATACCGAAAATAAATTAGATTTCTTAATTGAGAAAGACGAGAAGTCTGGAAAGAAGAAATACGCAATACAAGGTATATTTGCACAAGCAGAAACAAAGAATCGAAACGGTCGTATATATCCGAAAGAAATTTTGTCAGAAGCTTTGTCTAAGTATAATAGAGATCAAGTATCCAAAGGCAGAGCTGTTGGTGAGTTAAACCACCCTGAAGGACCGACCGTTAATTTAGATAGGGTTTCTCACAAGATCGAAAAGCTGGAATTTGACGGCAACGATGTTGTGGGTAAGGCATCGATACTAGAGACTCCGATGGGTCAAGTTGTAAAAGGCTTACTCGATGGTGGTGTCACATTCGGTGTATCGACTCGTGGTATGGGAAGTTTGAAGAACAATGGTAACGCAATGGTCGTGAACAGCGACTATATTCTTAACGCGGTAGATATCGTGCAAGATCCATCCGCTCCTAGCGCTTTCGTTAATGGGATAATGGAAGGAGTAGAATGGGTTTGGAATAACGGAGTCATTGAAGCTCAAACAATTGAGAAAATGGAGACTGAAATTAAGAAGGCTCCACGAACTAATCTCTATGAGACAGAGGTTCGTGAGTTCAAGAATTTCCTCTCGTTGTTAAAATCAAAATAAGGAGTCAAAAATGACTGATAAAGAAAATATCGAAGATCAGGACGTGGAACTCCAAGAGACTGATGAGGAAATCTCTGAGATGAAACACGATCCTAAGAATGCTGAAGCTCAGTCAATCGCTTCTGTAGACAAAGCTGGCGATCCACAAGTTGGAAGTGCACCGCTTCCCGGGTCTAATACCCCAGGAGCTACTGCTAAGTCTAACAATAAGAAAGATCCAATGCCTAAGTTAACTAAGGCAGGAATGATTAACGCTATGTTCAACAAGATGAAAAAAGTTAAAAAAGGTAATCTTGAGGCCATGTACGCGCAAGTCATGAAGGATCACGTCGAGAATGAAGATGAAGATGCAATCATTGAAGATCAACCTTCAATTGATTACAAAGCTGATTTCAAAGACGATCTTAAAGCTCTTGTCGCTGAAGAAGCTACATTGTCTGATGAGTTCAAGCAGAAAGCAGAAATTATCTTTGAGGCTGCAATCCAATCAAAATTAACTGATGAGATTGACAGACTAGAAGAGAAATATAACGAAGAGCTTGAAGCTGAGATTCAATCTACAAAATCTGATCTCGTAGAAAAAGTTGACAATTACCTAAACTACGTAGTTGAAGGCTGGATGGAAGAGAATAAACTAGCTATCCAAAATGGTTTAAGAACTGAGATTGCAGAAGACTTTATGAATAAGTTAAAAGACTTGTTTACAGAGTCATACATCACAGTGCCAGAAGGAAAGACTGACATGGTCGACGAATTAGCTGATCAAGTTGAAGATCTTGAGGCTAAACTCAATGAAACAACTGAGCAGGCTATAGAGCAAGCAGTCGAGCTAGAAAATCTTAAGAAAGACGCTATCATTAGAGAGCACTCTAAAGATTTAGCAGAAACTCAAGTAGAAAAGCTTAAATCACTAGTTGGTGATGTAGATTTCGAAGACGAAGAAACTTTTGCAAATAAAGTGGCTACAGTCAAAGAATCATACTTCACTAAAAATACAACAACCAATTCCGGAGAAGTAATCGAGGAAGACGAAGATGCACCAGCAGTTCAAGCTGAAGGTTCAATGGCTCAGTACTTATCCGCAATTAAGAAAACTCAAAAATAAGGGAGTCCAATAATGGTACCGAATACTCAATCTTATGATAAGTTGATCGAGAAATGGTCTCCAGTACTTAATGAAGAAAGCGCTGGTAAGATCCAAGATCAACACAGGAAAGCTGTAACAGCTGCAGTATTAGAAAACCAAGAAATCGCCCTCAAAGAAGAAGGTATGATTCAAGAGGCAACTAATACTACTACAACTAATACAGCCGCAACTAACTGGAACCCTGTATTGATTGCATTAGTAAGAAGAGCTATGCCAAACTTAATGGCATACGATATTTGCGGTGTGCAGCCAATGTCAGGTCCAACTGGCTTAATCTTCGCGATGAAGTCAAGATATTTTAACGCCAAGCATAAAGCTGGTCTAGGTGCAAGTGCTACAGGCACAAGTGCTCCAGAAGCTATGTTCGACGAAGTCGAGCAATACTCTGGTGACTCAGCTGGAGTAGCCGCAAATGGTGCAACTGGTCCATCAGGACTTAAAGGTATTGCAGACGGAGACGGTGACTCAACTATCGATGATAGTAGAGGCGATCCAATTGCAGGCGTAGATAACTATACCACTGCAGAAGCTGAGGGACTTGGAGCATCAGGTAACCAAAATTTTGCAGAAATGGGTTTCACCATCGAAAAAGCTACTGTGACTGCAAAGTCTAGAGCGCTAAAGGCAGAATATACTTTAGAATTAGCTCAAGATCTTAAAGCAATTCATGGTCTTGATGCTGAGACAGAGTTAGCTAACATCTTATCTACAGAGATCTTAGCTGAAATCAACAGAGAAGTCGTAAGAACAATCAACGGTCAAGCAAAGACTGGTTGTTTACAAGCAAACACCGCTATCAACGGTATCTTCAACGTTCAGACAGATGCAGATGGCAGATGGTCAGTTGAGAAGTTCAAAGGATTAATTCTTCAGATCGAAAGAGAAGCTAATGTAATTGCTAAAGAGACACGTAGAGGTAAAGGTAACTTTATGATCTGCTCATCAGACGTAGCATCCGCATTAAATGCAGCTGGTATGTTAGACTATACACCTGCATTAGCATCTAACTTACAGGTCGACGATACAGGTAATACTTTTGCTGGCGTACTTAACGGCAGAATGAGAGTATATATCGATCCTTATGCAACTACAGATTACGTAAACGTCGGATATAAGGGTACTAACCCATATGACGCTGGCGTATTCTACTGCCCATACGTACCGCTAACTATGGTCAGAGCTGTTGGGGAAGAGACATTCCAACCAAAAATCGGTTTTAAAACTAGATATGGAATGCAAGTCAACCCATTCGTCACTGCAACACCAAAAGACGATATCCATAGTTCTACTAAGAAAGCTAACCAGTACTACAGAATATTCAGAGTAGATAATATTCTAGGTGCTTAAGTCTTAGTACTTAATATTAAAAGGGGAGCGCAAGCTCCTCTTTTTTTGTATAAATAACACTATGGAAACATTTGTACTAACCTTATTCATATTCATGAGCTTCATCGCTTCAGGCATGACACTTGGTTTAATTTTTAAGCCGATTAAAGGAAGTTGTGGTGGAATAAACTGTAGGTGTAAGAATGGCGCTGACAACTAATTTTAACTATTTACAACCAACTGGTTTTAAGTTAGTTATAGATAGAACGAACTATCCTAACCTAGAATTTTTTGTACAAGATTTTACGCACGCTGGTGTGATAATGAACGCGGCTGATTTAAGTTACAAAAAAATTGCGACAATACCTTTTATAGGAGATAAGTTAACCTACAATGAGATGTTAGCCAATATCATACTAGATGAAGATATGAAGTCTTATAGAGAGATGCATACTTGGATGAGAAGAATACTTGATCAAGATAACATCACTGCAGTAGATAGATTTCGTAACAACACACAAAGACCTCCAGCGCAGTCAGATATAACTTTATCTGTTTTAAATAGTTCTAACAATCCAATCGTAAGAATTGTTTATAGAGACTGTATACCAGTGGCTTTGACTGATATTCAGTTTCAGTCAACAGGCGGAGGCGAGTCGTTCTTAACTTTTGGAGCGTCTTTTAGATTTACTTACTTTGATATACTAAACAAGAGCTCAACTACTGGAGGATTTGTTGATTCAGATTCGTTTAATGTTGCTGGTTCTGTAGGTTAATATATAATAATATTGAGGACATTATGATTGATTTGAAAAAAGTCCACGAGATGTGGCAACAAGATTGTATTATACAAAATAACCAACTAGATGATACTTCTCGTCAAACTCCAAAATTACATTCAAAATATTTACAGCTGTGGTCAACGGCAAAGCTTGAATTACGACGTGCAGAGTTTGATCAAAAAAGATTATTAAAAGAAAAATGGTTGTACTATAATGGAAAGATGGATCAAGAAACATTAAAAGAAAAAGGTTGGGATCCAGACCCGTTTGAAGGTTTAAAGATACTTAAAGGCGAGATGGATTACTATTATGATAGCGATCCTGAAATACAAAAATCAGAAGAAAAAATACAATACTGGAAAACAGTAATAGAAACATTAACAGAGATAATAGATAACTTAAAATGGCGACACCAAACTATATCGAACATAATCAAATGGAAACAATTCGAGTCAGGAAATTAAATCACGCAATACTAAAAGTAGAATGCGATAGAGGCATTGGAGCAGAACTAAGAGAATTTTTTTCGTTCTACGTTCCGGGATATAAATTTATGCCAGCATATCGAAATAGAATATGGGATGGAAAGATACGACTCTTTAATCAGACAACTGGAGAAATATCTGCAGGTTTATTTCCACAAATAATATCTTTTGCTGAGAGCAGAGAATATAAGATAGATATCGAAGATACCGAATACGGAAATCCTAATGAAGGTAATCAAATAAACGTAGACTTTATGATGAAGTTTATCGAAGCTTTAAAGTTACCTTTTAAAATACGAGATTACCAGTTTGACGCTGTATGTACTGGAATACAGAGAAAAAGAGCTATACTGCTTTCACCAACTGGCTCTGGTAAATCTTTAATTATATATGTAATGATGCGATGGTTATTATCTGCGCTGGACAAGTCAAGAAAAGATATATTGATTGTAGTACCAACTACTTCTTTGGTAGAACAAATGTACAATGATTTTAAATCTTACGGATATGACGTCGATAAGCGCTGCCACAGAATATATTCTGGTAAAGATAAGAATACTTTTAAGAGAGTTATTATAAGTACTTGGCAGTCGATATATAAATTTCCAAAAGAATGGTTTGAAAGATTTGGTACTGTTTTTGGAGACGAGTGCCATGGATTTAAATCAAAATCTTTAACAAGTATCATGAACAAATGTACCGAAGCAGAATACAGATTTGGTACCACTGGAACATTAGATGGAGCATTAACGCACGAACTAGTCTTACAAGGGCTCTTCGGTAAAATTTATAGAGTCACGAGTACAAGAGCCTTACAAGATAACGACACACTAGCCAAGTTATCAATACGAAGAATCGTGCTAGAGCACGACGAAAAAACAAGAAAAACGTTTGGAAAGCAAAAGTATCAAGATGAAATACAGTACATAGTAGCTCATAAGAAAAGAAATACGTTTATAACTAATCTTTCTTTAGACTTACAAGGTAATACGTTAGTGTTATATAATTATGTCGACAAACACGGTAAACCACTGTACGACATGATTAAAAATAAAGTAAGTGAAAGCCGCAAGATTTTTTTCGTATCAGGTAATACTCCAGCTACAGATAGAGAAGCTATAAGAGCCATAGTAGAAAAACAAAAAGATTCTATTACAGTTGCGTCACTAGGTACATTTAGTACTGGTATAAATATTAGGAATCTACATAATATAGTATTTGCATCTCCATCTAAATCACAGATAAGAGTATTGCAAAGTATAGGAAGAGGTTTACGAAAAACAGATGATGGAAGAGATACTATATTATACGATATCATTGATGACTTAAGTTGGAAGTCAAGAAAAAATTATGGAATACTACATGCAGATGAAAGATTACGAATTTATGGAAGAGAAAAATTTAGTCACAAAACATATAAAGTACAGCTATGACGATAAAACATTTCAAACTTACTAATAATGACGAGATAGTGTGTGAAGTACTAGAGTGGGACACTGGCGACGATATTACTGATATCGTAGTTAGCAAAGCTCTTCGAGTAGTAGCCCTCGAAGATTTTTATAGAGGCTTTAAGTTCTTTTGTTTTAGACCATGGTTAAGTTTTCAGGACGATCCATCATCTTTACAAACCATAAACTCTTCTCACATAGTAGTATCGAGTAATCCGACACCAGATATTTTAAAACACTATAAAGCATGCTTAAGAGCGATCGCTCATGAATTAAATAATAAAGGAAAGTCTAAGTCAAGAACAACTTATGCTAACTTAGATGAAATAAATGATGCTATCAGAGACATGACAGACGACGAGATGGACTTATTTTTAGAGAAAAAGTATGGCATGAAGCCAGAAAAGCCGACAAATCCGACGTCTAATGATTCTGATTTAGGAGATAACATTCTACAGTTTAGACCAAAAGGTGATAAGACGATACATTAAAGGGTATACTCCTCTCCCTCAAACTACTCTTATATTCTATCATACTTTTGGGAATTTGTAAACAAGTTTTTTCACAACTAAGAGACAAAAAAATATATTTACAAATGTGTTTTTTTGTTGTATAATAGATTATGAAAGGTGATAAAATGGCACGTAAAAAAAGTATTCATTATGTGAATAACTCTGACTTTTCTACTGCAGTAGTAAGTTATGTAGAAAAAGTAGAAGAAGCACGTAAAAATGAAACAACCATACCAAAAGTTCCAGACTATATAGCAACATGTTTTTTAAGAATAGCTGAAGGTCTGTCACACAAAGCAAATTTTATAAGATATACTTATCGAGAAGAGATGGTAATGGATGCCGTTGAAAACTGCTTAAAAGCAATAGGTAACTATAACTTAGAAGCAGCAACGAGAACAGGCAAACCAAATGCTTTCGCATACTTTACACAGATAACTTGGTACGCATTCTTAAGAAGAATAACAAAAGAAAAGAAACAACAAGAAATAAAACTTAAGTATCTTACTAAGGCAGGAGTAGAAAATTTTGTCGACAACGAGCTTGAAGGAGGCGGAGTTGGTGAACAAGTATCTTCTCATTTTGTTGATACGTTAAGAGATAGAATAGAGAGAGTTCGAACTTCAGATCAAGAGATAAAAGAGTTTGTAAAAACTGAAAAGAAAAGAAGAAGAACAAAAACTGCAGACTCAGATTTAAGCGAGTTTATGCAATGAAGATAGCCGTACTAAATGATACACATTGCGGCATACGTAATTCATCTGAAGTTTTTTTAGATAATGCAGAAAAATTTTACAATGAAGTTTTTTTTCCAGAATGCGAGAAGCAAGACATAAAACAGATATTGCATCTTGGAGATTATTACGATCATCGTAAGTTTGTTAACTTTAAAGCGTTAAATCATAATCGTAGAGTGTTTCTCGACCAGTTACGAAAGCGTGGAATGTCAATGGATATTATCCCTGGCAATCATGACACCTACTATAAGAACACTAACGAATTAAATTCATTAAAAGAATGCTTAGGCCATTACATGAACGAAGTCAATATAGTAATGGAACCAAAAGTTATGAAGTACGGTTCTTTAAATGTTGGACTTGTACCTTGGATCTGTAATGATAATTATGAACAGTGCATGAATTTTATTAGAGACTGTAAAGCAGATTGGATAGGTGCTCACCTTGAACTTAAAGGATTTGAGATGATGCGAGGACTAACCAATACACATGGTATGAGTCCTGATATATTTAAAAGATTTGAATTAGTTCTTACTGGTCATTATCATGTTGGATCTAAAAAAGATAATATATGGTACTTAGGAAGTCAAATGGAGTTCTTCTGGTCAGATGCACACGATCCAAAGTTCTTTCATATAATAGATACAGAAACTAGACAAATTGAAAAGATAAGAAATAATAACACTTTGTTTGAAAAAGTTGTTTACAATGATGAAGAAATAGATTATAATAGTTATAATAAAGATTTATCTAAAAAATTTGTTAAGGTCGTAGTGGCAAATAAGACAGATCCGTTTACCTTTGATAGATTTATCGATAACATACAGAACCAAGACATATATGAATTAAAGATTGCAGAAAACTTTAATGAATTTGTTGGCGCTAACGTTGATGATGAAGATATGAACTTCGAAGATACTACAGAAATAGTAGATACGTATATTGACGCGGTCGATACAGACTTGGATAAAGATAAAATTAAAGTTCAGATGCGTGAACTTATGACTGAAGCACAAACTCTAGAGATAGCATGATTATATTTAAAAGTATTAAGTACAAGAACTTCTTGTCGTCTGGAAACAGTTTCACTGAAATTAATTTAAATAAAAATAAGTCTACCTTAGTAGTAGGCCATAACGGTGCAGGTAAGTCTACAATGCTCGATGCATTATCATTTGCGTTATTTGGTAAACCACACCGTAAGATTATGAAGAGCCAACTTGTTAACTCGATCAATCAAAAGCAATGTGTCGTTGAAGTTGAATTTTATATAGGTAAAGCTTATTTTAAGATTATAAGAGGAATAAAGCCGACCATATTTGAGATATGGAAAGATGGCACTATGATTAATCAGTCATCTCACGCTAATGAATACCAGAAGATACTCGAGCAAAACATCCTGAAACTTAACCATAAGAGTTTCCATCAGGTTGTTGTACTAGGTAGCTCTTCGTTTATACCATTTATGCAACTCAATGCTGGACATCGTAGGGATGTTATCGAAGATCTTCTGGACATCAATATATTTTCTAAGATGAATGTCATATTAAGAGAAAAGAATTCAGTATTGAAAGATAAGCTCTCAACTATCAATAAAGATATTGAGATAAACAATACTAAGATAGACCAACAAACAAAATATATCAGAGATATCGCGGCATTAACTGAAGAGAATAAAAAGAAGTATCAAAAGCAAGTTAAATCAGCAGAAGAAAAGATACTTAAGTTACAAAACGAAAACTCAGATCTTTCAAAAGAACTTGAGAATAACGATACTGACAATGAGTATAAGAAGTTACAGAGTAAGAAGAACAATATAATATCTCAAACAGCAGAGATAAAACAGCAAATGAAGACCGTAGCAAAAAGAGGTATGTTCTTAGAAAAGAATGATACATGTCCTACGTGTGAACAAGACATAACTAATAAAGACAT
>CEUJ01108391.1_pt1 | contig 10069 bp, 6 predicted proteins | sample 361531 | NCBI WGS metagenome assembly CEUJ01 (sample SAMEA2622842, study PRJEB7988) | marine metagenome | biome: marine biome (ENVO:00000447); feature: marine epipelagic mixed layer (ENVO:xxxxxxxxx); material: "saline water (ENVO:00002010), including plankton (ENVO:xxxxxxxx)" | depth 140 m | reverse complement strand
TTAGTACCGCCCGTCGCTGTATCTCCTTTGAGCCCGGGGTCTGTTTCCGTAACCTCTAACTCAACGAAGTTAGGCGGAGTAACTGCTATCGGCTGTTCATTCCACAACGTGACCTGATAAGAATCCTCTTCCTTCAGCCAGTAACGAGTCTCCCCGACCGCCGCCTGGTCCGCCTCGACTTGTTCATAGCTTCCATCCGTTCGCATAAAATGCCAATTCTCGCCATCCGAGTAAAGAAACTGCATATCCGTCTCCATTACATCCGCGGCCTCGATAGATTCACCTGATTTAAAGGTCCTCTCCCAGACCCGACCACTCTTGAGGTTTCGGAATTTCACCCGATTAAAAGCCTGCCCCTTGCCAGGTTTAACAAACTCGTTTTCGAGAATCGCGCAAGGATCATTGTCTAGCATTACTTTCAAACCAGACTTAAATTCATTGGTAGAATATGACGCCATAATAGATAAACCGCGAAAAAAGTTGATCATACCTGCGAATAGTAAGCCATGGAAATCTCAAGAGTGGAAAAAGCACATGAAAGACGCTTTTAGGCATTCAAGAGAGTTACTGGACTTTCTAAACCTGCCTTATACCGATAATGTCAAAGAAAACGATTTCCCTACATTAGTAACCAAAATTTTTGCCGGGAAAATGACCAGCCAATATGACGACCCCTTATTAAAGCAAGTTCTCCCTGACATCCTCGAAGAAAAAGTGAATAAAGAATTCACCAAAGATCCGCTGAACGAATTTTCCAAGGTCGTCAAAGAACCATCGAACATCCTTCAAAAATATCAAGGTAGAACGTTGTTGATAACCTCGAACGCATGCGCGGTAAATTGTAGGTATTGCTTTAGACGCCACTTTCCTTACGAAGAACACAGACCATCAAAAATAACTAAAGCCCTGGACGAAATTAGCAAAAATACATCTATAGAAGAAATCATACTCTCTGGGGGAGACCCGCTGTTATTAGACGACAATAATCTCAGAAAGGTTTTTCAAGCTATAAAGGATATAAAGTCGATAAAAACGATACGCATCCACACTAGGCTACCAGTAATTCTGCCGCAACGTATCTCAGAAAGACTTATTGAGACTCTTTACAACCAAGAACAACGGATTGTCGTCGTCGTTCATTCCAATCATCCTAATGAACTGGACTCAGATACAGCGCGAGCATTCGAGTGTCTGAAATCTATAGGTGTTTGGTTACTGAATCAGTCTGTCTTGCTCAAAGGCGTGAATGATTGCGATCAGATTCTCATAGATCTATCGAAAAAGTTGTTCGATCAGGGAGTCCTCCCATATTACCTTCATCTCCCTGACAAAGTAGCGAATACGACTCATTTTTACGTTAACACCGAGGAAGGCCAAAGAATCCATAAAAAGGTACAAGCAAAGCTGCCAGGCTACCTAGTCCCTAAGTTGGTAAGAGAAATACCCAACTACCCCTCAAAAAAAATACTATCAATCTAGATACATCAGAAGACGAATTTAACCCATGGCCTCATCAATGTCTCTGTCGCTGAATCCTATCAAATATAAAATTGCGTCCAGGCCAAAGTTGGAAATCGCGTTATCTGATGAAGCCCTTACTTTTAGCTTTGCATGATAAGCCACCCCTAGGCCAGCTAAATTGAGCATGGGCAAGTCATTCGCTCCATCTCCAACCGCAATGGATTGCTCAATGGTAATAGCTTCTTCATCAACAATTTTTTTCAAAAGCGCCGCCTTTCGATCAGCATCTACAATTTCTCCTAAAACCTTACCCGTTGCATAACCGCCCTCAATTTCCAATGAGTTTGCGTAGACATAATCGATACCCAATCGATCTCGCAACCAATCTCCCACATACTGAAAACCGCCCGAAATAATACCTATCTTGTATCCGAAATATTGAAGAGTCTTCACTAGCTTTTCAGCGCCGGGATTCAGATCTATTCCCTTTAAAACCTCAAAAGCCTTCTCTTCCGACAAACCCTCCAATAACGAGAGCCTTCTTCGAAAACTTTCTGGGAAATCAATATGACCATTCATTGCCAAACTCGTAATCTCGCTGACCTCCGACCCGACTCCATGAGACTTCGCTAACTCATCTATCACTTCGACATTAATTAGTGTCGAATCCATATCAAACACGACTAATCTTCGATTTCTTCGGAAAACCGAGTCTTTTTGGAAACTGAAATCAAAACCTAACAACTCTGAGCGATTAAACAATTCCGTTTGAAAAGCCTCCGAGGTCGCAATAGATCCTCGCACTCTCATTTCAATGCATACTTTAGGGTCATCTAAATTGACCGCATTACGGTCAGTTAGTCTCCTGATGGTATCGATATTTAAATTATATTCGTGGGTGAGCTGGCTTACTTCTCTTAGGATTACGCTATCTCTTTCTTTCGATAACAAAGTCAAAATAAATCGCTCTTTACCAGATTCCATTATCCAATTTTCATATCGATCACTGGTAACCTTTGAAACTGTCAACCTCAATGTCTTCTGACGCAAACTCTTGGAAATAGATGTTTCTAATGCAGCACGATCGACATCTTCACTAACACGGACCAATAGTCCTAGCGCTAGCTCAGAATGAATTATCGCTTGTCCGATATCTAGAATTTCAGCGTTATGGACCGAGAGAGCCGCACACAAATCAGTCATCAAGCCAGGTCGATCGTCCCCTGAGATGCTTACCAAAAATATTGAATCCAACATTACTGATTTCAAAGCCTTGTATCGAAAGTGTTTACTGTAGCAAACTCAACTTAACTTCGAGAACCTAACCCAATAGGCCAACGAGAGAATCGAATTGGAAACCAATATTACAAACCAAAGTATAATCGATAAGCTAAAGCCTATTGCTCTTGCTTCGCTGATTACCACGCTAGGAATCACATTACTTTGGCTCTCGAATCAAAAAGACCTTTCTGGACAGCGCAACTACGCAATTGGTCTAAATAACTTGTTGGCCTATTCCAGCAAGGATTTTGTCATTGAAAAAAACGCAATTAACCTCGCACTTCTTGGAAAAGAGGTTACTAAAGCCAAGGAAGTCGACCGCGTTGTTTTTTACGACACTGACAATAAGATACTTGGACTGGTGGGACACAGTGCGGCTGGCCCCCACTATACCGAACAAATAATCGTCGATGGCACATTAGTTGGATACGTAACGGTATCACTTAATCAAAAAGCTTTCGAAAAACTACCTATCGTTGAACTGATACTTTATAGCAGTCTGGTGATTTTCGCGGTCACCCTCTTATTTTATTTAATTTTCAAGAGCACTAAAAACGTGCGCACATCAATCCCCATAGTGTCTGTTCCCAAAAAAAAGGATGTCCCCGCGTTTTGCCTATTTATAAATGTTCACAATCATCTTTCTCTCCCTACCGCTGCTAAAGAAAATGCTATTGATGATGCGCTCGCAATGGCCTCAGAGGTTTGCGCAATGTACCCTGGCGCCTACTCCAAACTCCCAGAAGCGGGCATCTTAGTCCTATTGGATGAAGAAACGATAACACCTTACGAAAGTGTGAAGGCCGGTTGGTTGTTACAGAAACTGCTCAAAGAAATAGAAACCACAAACCTATACAGGTTTTTTTTATCGACATGTGTCTGCAGCGAAAAACCGAGTGAGTCTTCAGATAAGCTCTTGGTAGAATCTGTCTCGAAGAACGAAAGGGCTTTGGGTCTTAGAATTGCCTCACTCACTAAGGCCGATTCAATATCACTTTCGAAGTCATTATTCGGTAAGCTGAACGACGCTCAACAGGAATCATGCCAATTATTGGAGCATCCAGTACTAAATGATTTAGCTAAAAGTCAGGATATCTACGCACTCTCCCCAACCTCACCTGAAGAAGAGACTATCCAAGAACAGGTAAATATGATTTTAGGGTTCAAAAGCGATTAAGCCGACTAACAAATTTTTCAGTCTGCTTCTTTCATCAAAGTATCAACTCTTTGAAAACCTCGGGGCAGCTTTTTACCTCGGCGTCCTCTCTCTCCTAGATAATGAACAATATCAGAATGCTTCAGCTTCAGATGTCTCTGGCCGGCCCCAACCACTAAGATGTCATCTTCTGCAAAAACCTCCACAAGAATCAACTTTTCCTCACCTGAACTAAAGGATGCCTTGGGTATATTAATTATCTTATTACCCTTTCCACGCGCCAATTGAGGTAGTTCGTTAACATCAAAGACCAACAATCGCCCTTGGTTGGTAACTGCAGCTAGATACACAGTTTTCTCGGAGCTAGGAACGATACAAGGGGGCAACGCGCTAACGCCTTCGCGGACTGAGAGACACGACTTGCCGCTTCTAGCCTTCGTTATCGTATCGCCCAATCGGCCCCGAAAACCGAATCCAGCATCAGAACAAAAAAGAACTTCAGTGGCCTCATTGCCAATAACCATTCCCACAAATCGATTATTTTCGGCAATCTTGAATCTGCCTGTTAATGGTTCTCCCTGACCCCGAGCTGAGGGCAATGAATGAGGAGCCGCGTTGTAGGTTTTACCACCAGAATCGAGAAAAACAAGCGATTCATTAGTTTTACCCCTAACGGCCTGAGAATAAGCGTCTCCCGACCGATAATTTAATTCTCTAGCATTTAAATCGTGCCCTTTGGCAACCCTTACCCATCCTTTTTCGGAAAGAACCACGGTTATTGGGTCATTGGTTATAAAGTCTTCTTCAGAGAAGGCCATTGCTTCTTCAACTGACACCAACTCGGATCTCCTCGAATCTCCAAAATCACGAGAAATCTCCTTGAACTCATTTTTTAGCAAAGTCTTTAATCTCGCCCGAGAGCCCAGGATTTTATTTATTTCTTTCTGTTCTACTTCAAGTTCTTGAATTTCGCCTCTTATCTTAAATTCTTCCAACTTTGCCAACTGTCTCAATCTTAGATCTAGTATCGCATTGGCCTGAATTTCGCTGAGTTCAAATCTCGCCATTAGTTCGCTTTTAGGATCCTCTTCTTCTCTAATTATTTGAATCACCTCATCAATGGACAGGTACGCGATCATCAGCCCCTGCAATATATGCAATCGATCAATGATTTTTTCCAATCGGAAATTCAGCCGTCGTTTGACGGTTTGTTCTCTATACTTTAGCCACTCAACCAGTATTTCTCGGATATTCTTAGTTGCTGGTCGACCATCCAAGCCGATCATATTCATGTTTACACGATGACTTCTCTCGAGATCTGTAGTCGCGAACAGATGGGACATTAGTCTACTCACGTCAACCCGGTTTGACCTAGGCACTAGTACCAACCTCACCGGATTGTCATAGTCCGACTCGTCTCGCAAATCCACGAGCATTGGTAGTTTTTTATCGCTCATCTGCTGCGCAATTTGCTCCAAGACCTTCACCGGTGAACTTTGATGAGGCAAACCGCTGATGACAATGTCTCCATTTTCCATCGCGTAAACGGCTCGACTCTTAATCGACCCTCTTCCTTCCAAATAGATCTGCTCTATTTCCGAAAAAGGTGTCACGATTTGTGCCTCCGATGGGAAATCTGGTCCTCTTACAATTTTCATCAAGTCAGAGACAGTCGCTTTAGGCTTGTCCAAAAGGTAAATGCAAGCTTCTAGGACCTCAATCATGTTGTGAGGCAATAGGTCAGTTGCCATTCCTACGGCTATTCCAGTTCCGCCATTAAGAAGCACGAACGGAACCTGCGCCGGTAAAAGACAAGGCTCTTGATAAGCACCATCAAAATTCGGAACAAAGTCCACTGTTCCTTGCTTTGATTCAGCTAACAACAGTTCAGCATATTTCGATAACCTCGACTCTGTATATCTTTGAGCCGCAAAAGATTTAGGATCATCCGGAGCGCCCCAATTCCCTTGGCCATCAACCAGTGGATAGCGAAAAGAGAAATCCTGAGCCATTAACACCATCGCCTCGTAGCACGCCGCATCGCCATGCGGATGAAATTTGCCAATAACCTCACCGACCGTTCTTGCGGATTTAGTGAACTTAGCTTGGTTATTGAGGCCTAGCTCGCCCATTGCATAAACGATACGCCTTTGTACGGGTTTCAAGCCATCTGCCAGGTGCGGCAAAGCTCGGTCATTGATGACGTACATCGAATAGTCTAAATAGGCCTTCTCCGTGTACCTCTCGAGTTCCATACTTTCCATTTCAAGACCAGATGTGCCCGTCATAATCTAACTTCCTATGAATTTAACTAAGCGATTTGCGCTTGATCGCCTTTCCTTTCTAACCAAGAACGTCGATCTCCCGCTCTTTTCTTTGCAAGCAGCATATCCATAACTTCTTCTGTTTTTTTATTTTTTGACGAGATTTTTAGCTGTACCAACCGACGGCCACTCGGATCCATCGCGGTCTCTCTGAGTTGAGTAGCGTTCATTTCACCAAGCCCTTTGAACCGCTGAACAACTGGCGAGCTTCTTTTGTTTTCTTCACTCAAACGCTCAACAACTTGGTCTTTCTCCGCATCATCCAAGGCGTAGTAAACCTCTTTCCCAAGATCAATTCGATACAACGGCGGCATAGCTACATACACGTGCCCCTGCTCAACTAACGCCCTAAAATGCTTTACAAAGAGAGCACAAATCAAAGTGGCAATATGAGCACCATCTGAATCTGCGTCGGCTAAAATACAAACTTTGTTGTATCTCAACCCAGACAGATCACTTGACCCCGGGTCAACGCCAACCGCAACAGCAATGTCATGAACTGTTTCAGAGGCCAAAACTTGTGCGGAGTCAACTTCCCAAGTGTTCAAAATTTTACCTCTCAAGGGCAGAACCGCTTGAAACTCCCTATCTCTCGCTTGCTTCGCAGATCCTCCGGCAGAGTCGCCTTCAACCAGAAATAACTCAGATTTATCAATGTCTTGGCCGGAGCAATCCGATAACTTACCGGGAAGAGCGGGGCCAGAGGTCACCGTTTTCCGTGTTATTTTTTTTGCTGCGTTTGTTCGTTTCTGAGCATTCGAAATAACAAGTTCGGCAATTTTTTCACCCTCCTGGGGATGCTCGTTAAGCCACAAGCTAAATGCGTCTTTTGCTGCTCCTGAAACGAAGATAGAGGATTGGCGAGAAGAGAGCCTCTCTTTGGTTTGACCAGCAAACTGAGGGTCAGTCAACTTGACAGATAATACGTAGCTGCATTGTTCCCACAAGTCGTCACCGGTCAATTTGATTCCTTTAGGAACAAGAGAATGGAAATCACAAAATTCTCTTAACGCCTCAGTCAATCCAGAACGAAGTCCCGTAACATGCGTCCCACCTTGCGGAGTCGGAATCAAATTAACATACGATTCAGTCAGCACTTCATTCGCATCTACAACCCATTTCAAGGCATAGTCCACGGCCTCCCCCTCTCCCTGAGCACTGTGAATTACGACATCGGTAGGAATTGACTCGGATCCGTTTAATGAGTCAAGAAGATATTCTTCTAACCCCCCTTCATATATCCACGTAGCACTGTCTTCTTTCTTGCCCTCAACATTGAAAGCAACTCTCAAGCCAGGGCTAAGTACCGCTTTTGCTCTTAACAGATGCTTCAACCTGGTAACCGACACACTCGGTGTATCAAAATATTCTGCCTCAGGCTGAAAGCGTATCGTTGTACCCGTGTTTCGTTTTCCAACAGTATCGATGAGTTCTAACCCTGTCGTCGGGGAGCCTTTTTCATATTTTTGTTGAAAAACACTCCCATCTCGCTTCACCTGAACTTCAAGCCATAAGGACAATGCGTTTACCACGGACACACCAACACCATGAAGGCCACCCGAGTAGTTATAATTCTCAGAGTCAAATTTCCCTCCCGAATGCAGTCTGGTCAAAATCAATTCGACACCCGAAATCTTATACTCAGGATGATCGTCGACAGGCATCCCACGGCCATCATCAATCACCTCAATAGATCCATCTTTAAAAAGAGTGACCTCAATATTTTTTGCGTAGCCCGAAATCGCTTCGTCTACACTATTATCAACGACTTCTTGAACTAAGTGGTTCGGCCTCGATGTATCGGTATACATTCCAGGACGCCTTCGTACTGGTTCTAAACCTGAAAGAACCTGTAAAGATGAGGCAGAATACTTTTCTTCACTCATTAATATGACTCACAATTCAAAATACTGTTAGCAAATCCCGGAACCAAAAACCTGACTAAGGCGACTGTTCCAAACCCACGTATTGTTCACTTATAAAGCCGAATCATATGAGTAGACCTCACAAAAAAATAACTCTTTAACGCTAAAGTACCACGCCGGCAGTAAGCTACTGATCGCAATAAATCGACCAAGAGTTATTCATTAAGGAATCGAACAGAACCTAAACCTTTTTCTATACACAAAGACAGAATTTCTCCGAGAAACTTATTAATTTGTTCTTTCTCGTCAGGCTGACGCATTTTTTTATTAGGATATTCATAAGAGCCGTGAAAAACACTTTGATTCTCGATACTCACAACCTCCGCACTCTTTGCATCGTGGTATATTCTTACTGAAATATTTGGGATAACGTTCCACTTCTTTTTTCCATTAACCTGATCAATGAAAACGGTAGTCGTGTATGGTCCTCTGTCTGTTACAGCTATTCGAACCTTCACGGCGTGATCTCCGAAATCCAAAGAGATCGTTTTGGTCTTTTTAGACCTCATGTCCTTAAAAAGTTTGTATAACTTGTGATAGTTCATGTCGCACTCGGCCATATGCTTGGCCAAATCAGGAGAATATTTTCTAGATTGAACGGAGTGCCTATGAGATACCTCGGCCATGGGCAACTCAAACTTCTTAGAACGGCTTAGAATTTCTCGATCTGTTTCAGGCCTTTTCTCAGACAAACTCTTTCTCGCGAGACGCGTTAGCGTGAATATACAGATTCTTTTGAGATTGGTCACCCTAACCAATCAGTTGCATTAGGAAATCATCGAAGGCCCAGATATCGGCGCTCTTCAAAAAAATGAATTGGTTAAATTCCAACAAAAAAGCCTTGCCAATAATCTCTCTAAAGCAGCTTAGAGGTTACAAAAAATTCGACTTGTTTTTCTAATTCTACTTGTTTTTTTGCTACCGAAGGATAGAATGGCCAGTCCAATTTGGTCATACCAAATCGATAGCAGTAGATTAACATCAGTCCTCAATCAAAGGCAAATATTAGTGTTTAGCAGAAAATCAACGAATTGGTCTAAAGCACCTTCTAACTCTTTCGGTGCCAAGAACTCCAAGTTAAAACTTAGATTACTTTTTGCTTCTTTCTTTCTCGTCCTCGTCACAACTAATATACGGGCCACGGATTTAGCCCAAGTTTATAGTGATGCGAAGACTGGCGATCCAGTCGTAGGAGCTTCTCGCGCTAATTTCCAGGCAGTCAGAGAAAACGTGCCCCAAGCGCGTTCTCGTATCCTTCCGTCTATCAATGCAGGAGCCTCAACCCAGAAGAGCGAAATCGACTTTCCAGGTGCTATCGACTCTAATCCATTCAGTCCTAACTTTGGAAATCCAATACCCGGAGAAAACTTCAATGAAAACGGTTGGAATGCCCAGCTTCGACAATCGATTATAAATGTTTCCAACTGGGCTTCCCTAAAGAGTGCTCAGTCTTCAGTTAAGGCCGCAGAATATGAGCTAAAGCAGATCGAGCAGGAACTGATTGTTCGAGTGGTTAGAGCGTATATGAATGTGCTCAGGGCTCAGGATTTTTTAGATACATCAAACGCCGAAGTTACTGCTGTGAACAGGCAGCTAGAGCAGGTACAGCAGCGCTTTGATGTAGGTTTGGTTGCAATAACTGATGTCCTTGAGTCTCAGGCTGCCTACGATAATGCCTTGGTCAGAAAAATACAGGCTGATGGGGATCAAGGTATTTTCTTCCAAACATTAGGTACATTAACTGGAAAAACATACGAGTCTTTGGATCGCGTATCCGAATCACTTCCGATCATAAACCCTAATCCCTATCAAGAAGCCGAATGGGTGAAGACAGCTCAGGAAGAAAACCTGGGTATTCTTTATGCTAACGAACAACTGATAGCCGCGCGTAGAAATATGAGGGCTAAACGTTCAGAGCATCT
>CEUJ01129190.1_pt1 | contig 10086 bp, 11 predicted proteins | sample 361531 | NCBI WGS metagenome assembly CEUJ01 (sample SAMEA2622842, study PRJEB7988) | marine metagenome | biome: marine biome (ENVO:00000447); feature: marine epipelagic mixed layer (ENVO:xxxxxxxxx); material: "saline water (ENVO:00002010), including plankton (ENVO:xxxxxxxx)" | depth 140 m | reverse complement strand
TACTAAACAATAAATTTTAAATTTTTCTAAATAAGGATCTTTAATATTGCTCCCAATAAATTTTATCTTTTTACACCCCTCTTGTATATTTGCTTGGGCAATATTTTCATCGACTAAAAATTGCACAGCTTTATCTTTATTATAAAAATTTTCATTTTGTTTTAAAAAATTTTCGATAAGTTCTAATCTATTATTTTCAAGCAACCAGTTTACTTTTAAACTGGTAAATTCTTTTTCACTCATGCCTTTAGGTGGAAATGAATAGGATAATAGAATATTTTCTAATATTTCATTTGATGTTTTAGATAATTTGATTTTTTTTAGCCTTTTCAAGCTTGCTCTAACATCTTCCGCTGATGTCGATGACCACATATTTAGATCTAAATCATTTTTTTCAGGATCATATAAACCAAATACTTTTTCCTCAGCGTCAGAATTTATTTTAGTTTTCTCAATTTTAATTTTTTGATCATCGGCTATAGTGGGCTGGATTGCTATTTTTTTTTGTTTTTTTCTCTCAGTTTTGGCCTCTTCTTCCTCAGCGTTAATTATTTTTTCGTTATTTTTATTTTTCCAAATATCTATTTTTTCCTCACTTTTTAATTGAGTAAGTGTCAATATCATTATTAAGAAGCCAAAAAAATATTTAAAGCTTTTTAATTTCATTGGTAATATCGATATTGTATTTTTTCTCTGGGCTAGGAAAATTTATTTTTTCAATCAAAAATATTGCAATAATAAAAAAAATAACGGCTAATAGTAATTTCACCAAAATTTTTATAAGTGAACTACCTAAGCTAGGCTGTCTATTGTATTTAAGTTGCATACTTTTTGAATTAATTTAAACTCAATAAATAAGACATATTTATGAAAAATCAAATTCAAAATCAGGTAACAAATTGAGGAAAAACCTTGTTTTAACTGGAATGATGGGTGTAGGCAAATCCACAGTTGGGAAAAATTTAGCAAATAAACTGTCATTTAAATTTATAGATATTGACAAAATTATTGAGAATGAAGAAGGATGTAAAATCGACACAATTTTTAAAAATAAAAGTGAAAATTACTTTAGATCCTTGGAGAGTAAAATCACATTACGTGAACTGAAAAAAGAGAGTGTAGTAATATCGTTGGGAGGTGGTGCTTTTTTAAATAGTTCAATTAGACGTACTGTTAGAAGCAATTCTATTAGTTTTTGGCTAAATGTAAATCATAATATTTTAATTAAAAGGCTAAAAAAAAATAAAAAAAGACCGCTGCTATTGAAAAAAAACCTAAGCCAAACAGTTAAAAAAATTTACTTGGAGAGAAAGAAAACTTATAGTGAGGCAAACTTTAAGATTAATTGTGATACTTTAAAACCTGAATTAGTTGTGAATAAAATTATAGATTTGTATGAGAATTCAACAAGTAAAATTTAAAGCTTTTCCAAACAGTTATTCAATCATCATTGGAAATAAGATTCTTAGTATTCTTCCTAAAAAAATTAAAATCTTATGCCCGAAGGTAAAAAAAATTGCTCTAATTATAGATAATAATGTACCTTATAAAATTAAAAGTTCTTTGAAAAATAAGTTAAAAAAATATGATTTAGTTTTTTTAAATTTCAATGCCAATGAAAAATCTAAATCAATAAAAACGGTAAATTCATTCATTGAAAAATTATTATTCCTTAATTTCAATAGATCTGATTTGATAATTGGCATTGGAGGTGGAATTACTGGAGATGTAACAGGATTTATAGCAAGTATTTTTAAACGAGGAATTAATTATATTAATATTCCAACTACTCTTCTTGCCCAAGTTGATGCATCTATTGGGGGAAAAACTGGAGTAAATTCAAGTTATGGAAAAAATTTAATTGGTTCTTTCTATCAGCCTAAGCTAGTAATTAGCGATACATCTATCTTAAATTCATTATCAAAAAAAGATTTAATTTGTGGATATGCTGAAATTTTAAAACACGCAATTATTAAAGATAAGAAATTTTTTATTTGGCTAAAAAAGAATACTAAAAATATTCTTACAAAAAAAACAAAATATTTAAATTATGCAATTAAAAAAAGTTGTTTAATTAAAATGTTTTTTGTTAATAAAGATGTTAATGAAAAAAATAAAAGAATGATATTAAATTTTGGCCATACTTTTGCGCATGCTTTAGAGACAAGAAATAATTTTTCAAATAAATTATCTCACGGTGAAGCGGTCTTATCAGGTATGATACTTGAAAGTAGGCTTTCATTATTATTAGGTTTGTGTTCCCAGAAAACCATAAATGAAATTGTAGGTATATATAAAAAAAATAATCTTTCTTATACTTTCAAAAAATTTTCTACTTCTAAATCAATTAGAGACTTAATACCATTTCTCAAAAACGACAAAAAAAATGATGATAAGAGAATAAATTTTTTACTTCTTAAAGATATCGGTAAAACAGCCCAACCGAATAAAAACAAAATATCCATTAATTCTCTAAAAAATTTTTCAAAATCACTTATTAATAGAAATTTCTAAAGCATGAATATTTGTATTCAAATCTTTTTTTAAAGCTTTCATAATTATTCTTTGGGCATTTATTCTTGAAATAGATTTAAGATATTCTGACTTTATTTTAATATGTAAATGTAATTTTCCAGGAATATAAGATTTATGTTTTGTATGCAATTGAGTATTATCTATGATTTTTAATTCTTCAAATTTAAATTGCTCTTTTAATTTGGTTTCGATTTTTTTAAAATAATTTTTCATTAATAAAAATTTACTATATAGATAAACTTATGAAAATTATATGTGATTGGGAAAATTGTAACGAAATTGGGTCTTACAAAGCACCAATTGAAAAGGATAATAGCAAAAAATACAGACTTCTTTGCCTAAAACACATCAAAGAATTTAATAAAAATTGGAATTACTTTAAAAATATGAATGATCAAGAAATAGAATTTTTTATTAAATCTGATCTTACTTGGCATAAATCTACAAAAAACTTTGGATCCTCTGAAAATTTTTTTAATATTTTATGGAATAATGCTCTTGAAGATAAGTTAAATATTTTTAAGACATCAAATTTTAGAGAATTTAAAAAAGCAAAAGTTTCTCAAACTGACAGGGATGCACTTCAAGCAATGGAACTTAATGAAGAGGTAAAATGGGAGGAAATACACTCTAAATTTAAAGAACTTGTAAAAAAATATCATCCTGATAAAAACCAAGGCAGTAATAAGTTTGAAGATAAACTTAAAAAAATTACGTTGGCTTATAGTCAACTAAAAAAAACTTTAGGAAAAAAATGAGCACTGAACAATTATTACAGAAACCAGATATTAAACTTTCAGTAAAACAAACTTTTGGATTTGATAGTGATATGAAGGTTGGAGCGTTCTCGAAAAAAAATGAATATGTTCCTAAAGTAGATCCTGATTATAAATTTGACAAGGACACAACGTTAGCAATTATTGCTGGTTTTTCCTTTAATAAAAGAGTTTTGATACAAGGATATCACGGAACAGGAAAATCCACTCACATAGAGCAAGTCGCGGCAAGATTAAATTGGCCTTGTATACGCGTTAACTTAGATAGTCACATTAGTAGAATTGATTTAATAGGTAAAGATGCCATAATTTTAAAAGACGGCAAACAAGTTACAGAATTTAAAGAAGGAATACTCCCTTGGTCAATACAAAATCCGGTTGCGCTAGTTTTTGATGAATATGATGCTGGTAGACCAGACGTGATGTTTGTAATTCAAAGAGTGTTAGAAAGTGATGGAAATTTCACATTACTTGATAAAAATAAAGTTATAGAGCAGCATGATTTTTTTAGAATTTTTGCAACCACAAACACTGTCGGTCTAGGAGATACAACTGGACTTTATCATGGAACTCAACAAATAAATCAGGGTCAAATGGATAGATGGAATATTGTCTCTACTTTAAATTACCTTTCATTTGAGAAAGAATTTGAAATAGTTTTAGCAAAAAATAAAAGTTTTAATAATAAGGAAGGTAAAGATTTATTATCAAACATGATTAAAGTTGCTGATTTAACCAGAAAAGGTTTTATAAATGGCGATATATCCACAGTAATGAGTCCTAGAACTGTTTTGCACTGGGCGGAAAATACAAATATTTTTAAAGACAAAGGTTATGCTTTTAGAATCACGTTTCTTAATAAATGCGATGACTTAGAAAAGAAAATTATTTCTGAATATTATCAAAGATGTTTTGGTGAAGATCTTCCTGAGTCTTCAATAAATGTTTCTTTATAAAGTGGATACTAAAAAAGAGAAAATAGAAAATTTTAAAACTGCAATTAGCTCAACAGTAAAATCTTTATCTAACTCCCATAAAATTGAAGTTTTATTTGGTAATCAAACTAATAGGAATAATCAAAATTCGATTAGATTACCTGATTTAAGCCTCCTTGGAAAAAAACTCAATTATGAAGAGGTGAGAGCCGTGGCTGATTCAAAATCGTTGAGATATAGATTCTCCAACAAAAAAATTTTTGATAAATATCAACCCGAGGGAAATATATCAAAAAAACTTTATAAGATCTCAGAAAAAATAAGATGTGAAAAAATAGGAACAAGTTACTTTTTAGGAGTAAAAAAGAATATTGAAAAATTCTACAGAAAAAGAATTTCTGATTTAGATCTTAAAAGTAGCGAAGATAAAATGATTGAGTCATTTGAGAATTTTTTAAGAATCAAATTTCTAGATTTTAAAAATGAAAGTGAGATAGAAAAAAAATTAAAAACCTATAAAAAAGATCTTAACGATCAATTTAAAGACAAAATTTTGGAATTAAAAGATGCATCTTTAAATCAAGAAAAGTTTAATTCAATAATTTCTCAGCTCATTTCTAATATGAGTTTAGATGAAAATATTGATGAGGAGGAAAAAAGAGACGAGGAAAATGATAATAATGATAAACAATCTAAACCTCAAGATAATGAGCAAAAAACAAGGGAAACTCAGGAAAAAAATGATGAAATGTCTATAGAAAGTGGAGTTCCAGATTTGGAAAATGAGACAAAAGACTCAAATAAAGCTGATGAAGAACTTGAATATGAAGATAGTACAAGACCTGACTTAAAAAAAAGAAATTTGCCTAATTTTGGAGATTTAAAATATAAAAGTTATACGGAAGAGTTTGATGAAATCATAAAAGCTGAAGAGCTAGAAAATGCAGAAGAACTCTCAAGACTAAGAAAAAATTTAGACCAGCAATTATTACAACTAAAAAATTTTATTTCCAAACTTGCAAATAAATTACAAAGAAAGTTACTTGCTAAACAAAATAGATCTTGGAATTTTGATTTAGAAGAAGGTCTATTAGATACATCAAAACTTACTAGAGTTATTATGGATCCTTTTAACTCTTTATCTTTTAAAAAAGAAAAAGATATTGAATTTAAAGATACCTTGGTAACAATTCTGATTGATAACTCAGGCTCAATGAGAGGAAAACCAATTTCAGTTGCAGCGATTTGTGCGGATATTCTCTCAAGAACTTTGGAAAGATGTATGGTTAAAGTTGAAATACTTGGATTTACTACCAAACACTGGAAAGGAGGATCTTCTAGAGAAAAATGGATGAAAAATAATAAACCAAATTTACCTGGGAGATTAAATGATCTGAGACATATCATTTATAAATCAGCAGATACACATTGGAGACAAGCTAAAAACAATATGGGCCTGATGTTAAAAGAGGGGCTGTTAAAAGAAAATATTGATGGAGAAGCTTTAAAATGGGCCTTTAATAAAATGAATAGAAGAAAAGAAGATAGAAAAATTTTGATGGTAATATCAGATGGTGCCCCAGTTGATGACAGTACTCTTTCAACTAACACTAGTGACTATTTAGAAGCAAATTTAAAGAAAACAGTTAAATGGATTGAAAATAAGTCTGATATTGAGTTACTAGCAATAGGAATTGGCCATGACGTAACGAGATATTATAACAAAGCAGTTAAAATTACTGATGTACAAGATTTAGGCGATGTAATGATTAATCAATTAACTGATTTGTTTGTAATTAATAAAAAAACTTTGCATTAAAGTTTTATTCTAGATCTTGATACTTCTGTATAATCTCTAATTCTTATTAATAAGAGTCTAAATGGAATTAACATCAAAATAGTAATCAATAATTTTACGATAAGATCACCAGCAGCTAACGTAACCCAAGGCACACTGGTTCCGTAAAAGGCAATGGAAAAAAATAAAAAAGTATCTAAAATTGAACCTAAGGTAGAAGAAGTTAATGGAGCCACAAACCAGACTTTTTTTCTTAAATAATCATAAATATAAATATCTAAATTCTGTGCAACAAAAAATGCCATACCAGAACCAATTGCAATTCTTATAGAGATAGTTTCTGAAAAATTAGTAGATACGAATAAAGTTAATAATATTCCAATTATAAAACCTACGTATACAACTTTTCTAGCAACGACCTTTCCATAGGCTCTATTAGCTAAATCAGTAATTAAAAAAGTAATTGGATAACTAAAAGCTCCGTAGGTTAATATTTCACTTAAACCAAATTTATTTATAGGAAATTGGACTAAATAGTTAGATGCTACAACTACAACTCCCATCAGAATTGAAAGCTTATAGAATAAATTCATTTTTATGATTTAGCTGAAATAGAAGCTTTTATTTTTTTAACTTTATTTGATAATTTTTTATTTTTAGCTTTCAGTAAAAACTTATCAAGTCCGCCCTTGAAATCTACTGTTCTTAATGCAGAGTTAGTCACGTTTAATTTTATATTTTTTCTTAAGATATCACTTCTGAAAGTAATTTTTTTTAAATTTGGCAGAAACCTACGTTTAGTCTTATTTTTGGCATGACTTACGTTATGACCTTTAAGGGGTGAAATACCTGTTAACTCGCATCTTTTAGACATAAAATTTTCCTAAAGTTATATAATTATTGTAATTAGGTGGGTCAAGCGTTAATTCCAACTGCGTCACCTATGTTTTTTAAGTTTTCTTTTTTTAAAATTGAAATTAACTCTTTTTTTATATCCTTTACTACTCCAGGCCCTCTATACACCATTCCTGTATAAAGTTGAACTGCGTTGGCCCCCACGCTTATTTTTTCAAATGCAGCTTGACCGGAGTCTACGCCTCCCACACCAATAATTTGTACTTTTCCTTTTGTTTCATTGTAGAATTTTTTTATTAGATTTGTAGATCTATCTCTCAAAGGTTGTCCAGATAACCCCCCTTTTTCATTTTTTTTAAGATCCTTTAAAACCATTTCACGAGTTTCGGTTGTATTTGATAAAATTATTCCAGAAATTTCATATTTTATAATTAGCTCGATTATTTTACTTATTTCGTTATCATTAATATCCGGAGAAAGCTTAACCACTAAAGGTTTCAAAATATTATTATCTTTTTTAATTTTGTTGATACCTTTTAATAATTTTTCTAATTCTTTTTGTTCGTGAAAATCTCTAAGCCCCTCCGTATTAGGGGAGGAAATATTTATTGTAACATATCCGCCAAAAGGAGAGATTTTTTTTAGACATTTATAAAAGTCCTCTTCTTTATTTAAAGTATCTTTATTAGGTCCAATATTAATACCTAAAAAACCATCTGGTAAATTATTTGATATTCTATTAAAAACAACATCAGAGCCATGATTATTAAAACCCAAACGATTAATTAAAGCTTGGTCTTTTTCTAACCTAAATACTCTTGGTTTGGGATTACCGAGTTGCATTTTTGGTGTAATTGTTCCAACCTCTACAAAGCCATAACCTAATTTAAATAATGAATTATAAACCTCTGCGCTCTTATCAAAACCAGCTGCCAATCCAATTGGATTAGGTAATTTTTCTCCGAATAATTTAATTTCTAATATCTCTTCCTCTTCAACATTAAAAATACTTTTAGGTAGCACATTAAATTTTAGAGACTTGATGGCTAAGTCATGAGCAACCTCTGGGTCAAGTGAAAAAATGTAAGGTTTAAAAATTGAAAACATTATTTTATTTTATCATTTATTAATTCGATTGTTTCTTTTAATCCAAAAAAACTTATAAAAAAACCCATTCTTGGGCCATTCTCTTCACCAAAAACAACTTCATAAATAAGCTTAAACCAGTCTCTTAAATTTTTTTCGTATCCATTTTCTTTTCCAACTGTGTATACGTGAGTTTGGATTTCCTCTGGAGATAATGACTGCTCAATTTCCCTCAATCTTGATATCAAGTTTTGTAAAGCTTTTTTTTCTTCTGCATTAGGTTTTTTAAATTTTTTATTTGGCTCAATTTTATCTTTAAAATAATTAATAGCATATTCTGTTAAACCGTTAAGTATTTTATGATCTTTTTGTTTTATTTCTTTATGAAATCTACTAATAAACTTCCATAAGATTTCTTTATTATCAGCGTTACTGGATCCTACCAAATTTAATAACATCGAAAAAGGCATCACTATTTTCTCTTTAGGTGGCTCACCGTTGTGCACATGCCATACTGGATTAGTTATTTGATCTTTTAATTCTTGAGAATGATACTTTTCTATATAAGATAAATATTCATCGACTGTTTTTGGAACAACTTCAGAATAAAGTTTTTTTGCTCTTTTAGGATTTGGATACATATATAACGCTAAACTCTCAGGAGATGCATATCTCAACCACTCTTCTATAGAAATTCCATTACCTTTAGATTTTGATATCTTTTCACCTTTTTCATCTAAAAATAATTCATAGGCAAAACCGTTAGGTGGTTTTTTTCCGAGTGTTTTGCAAATTTTATTTGATAATATCGCACTTTCAGTCAAATCTTTTCCGTACATTTCGAAATCAACATCGAACGTAAACCAGCGCATAGCCCAATCTACTTTCCATTGTAATTTACAATTACCATTTAGAATATTAGTTTCTAATTTTTCTTTCTCATCTTTGAAAACAACATTTCCTGTTTTCTTATCCATTTTTAACAATGGTATTTCTAAAACCTTCCCTGTTTTTGGACAAATAGGAAGAAATGGACAATAGGTTTTTCTTCTTTCTTCTCTTAAAGTTGGTAAGATAATATTCATTATTTCTTCATATTTTTCTAAAACTCGTAGTAGAGACTCATTAAAAATTCCACCTTTATAGTTTTTTGTTGAACTTTTAAAATTAAATTCAAAATTAAATTTATTTAAAAAATTTTTAAGCATTTCGTTGTTGTGTTCACCAAAACTTTTATATTGATTAAAAGGATCGGGTATTGAAGTTAAAGGCTTTCCTATATTTTTTTTTAAAATTTCATTGTTAGGAATATTGTCAGGAATTTTTCTTAAACCATCCATGTCATCTGAAAAAGTGATTAATTCATAATCAGTTTTTTGGATATGTTTCAATGCATTAATCATCATTGTAGTTCTAGCTACTTCACCAAATGTTCCAATGTGAGGTAAACCGCTCGGCCCATAGCCAGTTTGAAAAGTAATTTTATTCTTCTTTTCAATAATCGATTTTCTTTCTTTAAGAAGTTTTCTCACTTCAACAAAAGGCCAAGATGAAGTTGATTGAATTATGTTGTTATCAAGCATAATTATGGTTTATAAAATTTTATACGCAAAATACAGGGTATAATGTATGATATTAAGTTGAATTTTAGAACTATATAAATAATCTCAATTCAAATGGCTACTAACAAAACTGTCTTTTTTTTAATCGGTGTATTATTGATCGTTTTAGGAGCATCAATGCTTGCCCCCTATTCCCTACAAATAATTCTTCAAGAAGAAAGCCATAGTTTTATTTCTGCGTCTTTTGTAACAGTTTTTATTGGTGTACTTTTTGTTTTAGGAAATCTTGAAAAGGAATTTAAGCTGAATTTGAGACAGACCTTCTTGTTTTCATCATTAGCTTGGATCATGGTAGCAATTTTTGGTAGTTTGCCATTTCTTCTATCAACTCAGGAATTTAGTGTCAGCGAAGCTTTTTTTGAAAGTATGTCAGGTATAACTACAACTGGAGCTACTATAATTCTAAATTTAGATGGTGCTCCTAAAAGTATTTTACTTTGGAGAGCTATTATGCAATGGCTAGGTGGCATTGGTATTGT
>CEUJ01053808.1_pt1 | contig 10089 bp, 15 predicted proteins | sample 361531 | NCBI WGS metagenome assembly CEUJ01 (sample SAMEA2622842, study PRJEB7988) | marine metagenome | biome: marine biome (ENVO:00000447); feature: marine epipelagic mixed layer (ENVO:xxxxxxxxx); material: "saline water (ENVO:00002010), including plankton (ENVO:xxxxxxxx)" | depth 140 m | reverse complement strand
TTGCGAGAGCCAGCCGACCAGTCGGATCAGGTGAAAAAGTTCAAAAGATGGTTATCCTACGAACCATCTAAACACTACTTTAGGGGAAAAGAATCCGAAATAACTAAGGATTTTGATCCACATAAGTAATCTTCTTGACAAGATGCGTTGTTTAGTGTATTATAACAATATGCTACAACGCATTTTGCATTTGAGGACTCAACGTCAACCCTCACTAAAAACTCTGCCGTTAGAAACAGGAGAAACATATGGCAAAACATTATAGTACAAAACATTACGGACACAACATTGGGTTGAGTGCAGTATTTAGACAACCAAACGCAGATCACTCACATTGTCATTTTTTACATGGATATTCATTAGCATTTACATTTACGTTTGGATGTGATGAATTAGACAATAAAAACTGGGCAGTTGATTTTGGTGGATTGAAACCATTGAAAAAATGGCTTGAAGATTCATTTGATCACAAGGTTGTTGTGGATAAAAATGACCCACACATGGATGATTTTATTGAACTAGAAAAGAAAGAACTAGCTCAACTTACATTTTTTGATGGTGTAGGAGCAGAAAAATTTGCCGAACACGCCTTTAATTTTGCAGATAAATTAATCAGAGAAAAAACAAATAATCGTTGCTATGTTGTAAAAGTTGAGTGTGCAGAACATGGGGCCAATAGTGCCATATACAGCATTGAATAAAACCACCGTTTTTTTACATAAATAATACTGTTATGTTTATGGCAATATTAACATTATTGACTGCCCTCAGTATTTCGGCAGTCGCGATATACTATTCCATACTAGGCTTGGCGGCTATCTTTGCAGGTGCGGCCATACCGATTATGGTTATGGGATCAGTATTAGAAGTTGGTAAACTAGTTACTGCCTCATGGCTATATCAAAATTGGAAAATCGCTCCAAGATTTATTAAAACATATTTGTCAATAGCAGTTGTGGTATTGATGTTTATCACATCAATGGGTATCTTTGGATTTCTATCCAAGGCACACGTTGAACAAACGTCATTGGGTAAAATCGGATCAGAAAAGTTAGCAACAATAGAAGAAAAATTATTGCGTTCTGAAAATAGGATAGAACGTTGGGCAATTGATATTGAAAGATTGATGAAAGGTGAAGATGTTAGAGTCGACACTTTAATTGACAAAGAATTAGTAGAACTAGACAAATTATATGCACGTATCGATAATGAAAAACAAATATTAAGAGATCAAGCAGATAAAGATATTGAACTACAAAACAATAGATTGAAACAAGCACAAGAACGTAAAGAAGCGGATATAGCCGCGGCACAAGAACGTTTCAAAGGATCATTTAGTAAAAAAGGTTTAGATGAAGCAATAGCAAAAGCAACAGCAAACGAACTTGCTGTGGCATCAGCGGCACAGCGAATTATAATTGAAATACAAAACAAGTTGAAAGAAGATCTTGCTAAAGTAGATTCCAAGTATGCTGACCAAATTAAAAATATTGAAAGTATAATTCAAGATTATAAGAATCAAGCAAATACAAAGACAGGGGATATTGAAGGTAAAATAATTGCACTAGAAAATCAAATTGAAGCAGAACAAGATAGAATCGATGAAGTGAATGAAGATAAAATTGTGTTGATGAATAAACAAGCACAGTTAGAAGTTGAAGTTGGTCCATTAAAATATATTGCTGAATTTGTATACGGCCAAGAAGCAGATCAAAACTTATTAGAAGCGGCAGTGCGTTGGGTTATTATAATTATTATATTTGTTTTTGATCCTTTAGCGGTATTACTTTTAATAGCGGCAAACATGTCACTTATTAGACGTTTTGGAAGAGGATTTGAAAAACAGTATGATCCAGATCTAGTAAAAAAGTATTCCGAGTATGAACAAGTGCGTGGTAAAAAGATTGCTGAAAATGTACCACCGGAGTTTGATAATAAACCAACCGAATCTAAAGAAGATGTAGATGATCTAAAAAAAAGACATGAAGTTGAATTAGAAGAATTTCGTGAAAAACTTTCAAAAGCAGAACAAGAATTACAAGAACAGTTAGAATATCAAGAACAGAAACCAGACAAAATGGTCATCAATATTGATGAGTCAGTTAACGTTAAATCAGATGATGACGTTAAGAAAAAAAAAGACTAACCGCGAATGATACAGTACAAGTAACTGTAAAAGATAAAATTGAAGTAGTTCCAAAAGAAATAGCAAAGCCAAAAGAGATTGTAGTTGAAGAAATTGAAATTAAACCTAAACAAAAAGTTGAAGTCAATCAACTCATGGGTAGGCCAGAAGTTCAAATGAAGTTTAGAGAAGATTTGAATGTATCATTGAAAGAAATCAAAAAAGAGATTGACATTGAGCAAAATCGTGTTATTATAAATAAAACAATGAAAACAGACAATGTTAAAAAGTCAAAAGATAGGCCTACATCAGTTGGTTGGATTAAACCATACATTGGGAAAATAGACAAGGAGTAAAATGGCTAATAAGAAAAAAGACACACCATACAATTGTTCATTTTGTGGTAAGGAACGTGCTAAAGTTAAAAAACTTATCGCAGGGCCTAAAGTTTATATTTGTAATGAGTGTATAGATTTATGTCATTCGATTTTAGAAGAAAGTGATATTAATGAAAAACAAGCAGGTCAAGAAACTAAAGTATTAAAAAAGATAATACCCGATGAATTAAAAATGCATTTAGATGATCATGTAATTGGTCAAGAACAAGCAAAAAAAGTTTTGTCAGTTGCTGTTTATAATCACTATAAAAGATTAAATAATCCTGTAGTAGATGGTGTTGAGTTAGAAAAATCAAATGTATTATTAGTTGGACCAAGTGGTTGTGGTAAAACATTATTGGCACAAAAAGTTGCAGATTATTTAGATGTACCATTTGCTCAAGCAGATGCAACTACATTAACTGAAAGTGGTTATGTAGGTGATGATGTTGAAAACATTATTTTAAGACTTTTACAGAGTTGTAATTTTAATGTTGACAGAGCTGAAAGAGGTATAGTTTATATTGACGAAATAGATAAAAAATCACGTAAGTCAGAAAATACTTCAATCACAAGAGATGTGTCAGGTGAAGGTGTACAACAAGCATTATTAAAATTACTTGAAGGTACAATAGTAAGAGTTCCACCACAAGGTGGAAGAAAACACCCACAACAAGATATGATTGAAGTTGATACAACAAATATTTTATTTGTTTGTGGAGGAGCATTTGTTGGCTTAGATGAAATTGTTAAACGTAGATTAAATGTAAACACGTCTATGGGATTCATGTCAAAATTTGAATCACAGGAAGAAACAGATCAAATATTATCAAAAGTACAACCTGATGATGTTGTTAAATTTGGATTAATACCTGAAATGGTTGGTAGGCTACCTGTAGTAGTGGCGTGTCATAGTTTAACACACACAGACCTTAAACACGTTTTAACCAAGCCAAAGAATGCTGTGTTAAAACAATTTGAAAAGATGTTTAAACTAGATGGAGTTGAACTAGAGTTTACTAAAGAAGCAATCGATGTTGTTGCCAAACAAGCATTGGATAAAGATATTGGTGCAAGAGGACTAAGATCTGTTTTAGAAAAAGTTTTACTTGAGTTACAATATGAGTTACCTATACTAAAGCAACAAGATGTTGAAAAAATAATTATTAGTGATAGTGTTATTAAAGATGGCAAACCTCCTATGTTAATGTATAAGACTGTAGATAAGAAAACAGGAGCATAGTGAAAAAACAATTTCGCCACAAGCATCAACAACCTAGTGTGCTTTTAAATTCAGCAATTACTTTTCCTAAAGTTAGATTGATCGATCCTGATGGAGCATTTATAGGTATAGTTGATAGCAAAACTGCTCTCGCAAAAGCAAAACAATCTGAATTAGATCTTATATGCACAACAGTCAAGGCAGATCCTCCTGTTTGTCGTATTATGGATTTTGGCAAATGGAATTACGAAAAGCAAAAAAAAGATAAACAAAAGAAGAAACTTGAAAGACAAAATAGAGTCGAACTTCGTGAATTACAATTCAGACCAAATATTGATGTGCATGATCTTAATGTAAAACTTAAGAAAGCACAAGAATTTATTAATGATGGTGATAAGGTAAAAATGGTAATGAAGTTAAGAGGTAGAGAAATACCAAATGGAAAGATGTTTGTTGATCAAGTTAATATGATGGTAAAAAAACTTGAAAACACTAAATTTGATTCGCCACCAAAACAAGCAGGTAATAGAATATTAGCAGTTATTTGCAAAGATGTTGATGCAAAAAAGAGTTGACAAATATTATAAAGATGTTATTATAAGAGTATTATGAAAACAGGAAAACCTAGACAAAAATATGATGTTAAGAGCTTTGACATAGGTTACAACAAACGAGATAATAGAAAACCACGACCACCTAAATTACCTGGTATGGCTGTTGCAGTTGTTGATAACAATGTTGAAAAGGCCATGCGTAAACTTAAAAAAATGTTGCTCAAAGAAGGAGTTATGCAAGAACTTCGTGACAGAAGATATTATATGAAACCTTCTTTTGTAAAACGTGAAGATAAAAAACGTGCAATAAGACGAGCTAAAAAATTACAACGTGAACAAGAAATGGCTGAATTTGGCATTGTAAAGAAAAAAGCAAAAAGAAGATAAACAATGTTACAGAAACGTATTGTAGAATGGATAAAGCAATATGCTAAAGATAACAATCGAAAAACATTAGTCATAGGGATTTCGGGAGGTATTGATTCATCAGTAGTTAGTACCTTGTGTGCTATGACTAAAATGAAAACTATCGCAGTATCATTACCTTTAAATCAAATAGAAGAACAACATGATTTAAGCATGGATCATGGAGATTGGTTATCAAACAAATACAAAAATGTAACACACGAATTAATCAATTTAGATAGAATATATGAAAAGTTTTGGTTAGAGCTGTTTAATGAATATGGAGACGAACATGCGTTTGCAAATTCAAAATCAAGATTAAGGATGACAGCACTACATCAAATAGCAGGTTCTAAAAAAGGTCTAGTAGTTGGCACAGGAAACAAAGTAGAAGACTTTGGCGTAGGTTTTTATACAAAGTATGGAGATGGCGGAGTTGACATTTCGCCTATAGCAGATTTAATGAAATCAGAAGTTTGGCAATTAGGAAAAGAATTAGGCATCATGCAGGAAATTATCGATGCTCCGCCAACAGATGGCTTGTGGGAAGATGGAAGAACAGATCAAGATCAACTTGGTGGTCTTACATATGAACAGATGGAAAGAGCAATGGACCTTGATGAAAAAGGTGCTATTGTAATAGGTGATGACGTTAAGTTGTTGAATAAATATCGTCAGATACGTAAATTAAACTTACATAAAATGGAACCAATACCGGTATTTAAAAATGACAGTACAACACAAACACCTGATAGTAAGAGCAGAAGTAAATAAGCCACCTACCAATCAAAAATGGGCTCACACCTGGTTAACAGAATTAGTTTCAAAAATTGGTATGCAAATATGCCAAGGACCAATCACAACATATTTAGATATGCCAGGCAACAGAGGTTTAACTGGGTTAGTAATTATAGAAACATCACACATAGCATTGCATTGTTGGGATGAAACAGATCCTGGTTTGCTACAACTTGATGTTTACACTTGTGGCGATTTGCCAACAGATACTATTTTTGAAGAAATTAAACAATTTGATCCTGTTAAAGTTGAGTATAAGTATTTGAATAGAGAACGAGGTTTAACAGAGATTAATATTACGGGTGATTAGCTCAGTTGGTAGAGCACCTCGTTTACACCGAGGGGGTCGTTGGTTCGAGTCCAGCATTACCCACCATTTGGAGTGTTAGCTCAATCGGTTAGAGCACCCGCCTGTCACGCGGGAGGTTGAGGGTTCGAGTCCCTTACACTCCGCCAGAAAGAAAAGGTATGAAAAATAATGTTACAATGGTTATCGAGAAGAATACAAATCATAGATGTCAATTATGTAGGAAATTGGGGTAAGCAAAAAATGAATTTACCACAATGGAAAACAAGATGGAGAAGATTATTTGCTTGGTATCCTGTGAAACTTGATGATGGTGATATAATTTTCTTTAAACACTATTGGGTAAATGAATCTTATATGCAAAATCCATATAATAATGCAAAAGGATATATGATAAAAACAAGAATGTCTGAAAGTGATCGAATGTTAAATAAATTAAGAAAGTAAAAAATGATAGATATTGAAACTTTAGATTTACGTACATTGCAAAAAGAAGCCGCTAGAGCTCTAGCAACACATATCAATGCCACAAATAATGGATTATCAGAGATTAACAAGAAATGTAATCATAATTCTACTATATTTTACAAAGAAGTAATAAAAAATTATATAGAAACATATGGTGATTTACCAAGTAAAGCAGGTCCTGGCCAAAAAATTGAACTTTTTTCTGAAAAAATAGAAAAAAAACAGGATTAGGCTCTTGACTTTTACAAAATCATGCTTATATTATACATATACAGTAAAAAACTGTATAAATACAAATGTAGATTGCTTTAGATAGGATCTACATTTAAACAACTTGCTTAAAAGGAGGAGTTATTATGACAAGAAATCTATCTATTTTTAATCAGTTACGTCCTGTAACTATTGGGTTTGATGACGTTTTCGACCATTTTGAAAGAATGTTTGATGGAGACGTTTTCACAGCACCTATGACAAATTACCCACCTTACAATATTGTAAGAACAGGTGATAATACCTACGATATAGAGGTCGCACTTGCTGGTTTTGGCAAAAAAGACATCAATGTAGAGTATGCAGAAAACACACTTACTATTAAATCTGTAAAAACAGACGAAGATAAAGAGTCTAAAGACGGAGTTATCCACAAAGGTATCTCAAAAAGACAATTTACGAAGTCATTTACAATTGCAGATGATGTAGAAGTTAAAGGTGCTGAACTTAAAGATGGTTTGCTTAGAGTATCTATGGAAAGAATCATTCCAGAGAGCAAAAAGCCAAAAACTATTGATATTAAGTAACTTTAATTAACATAATACATTATGCGGAACCCCGGTAATCTAAAAACTACCGGGGTTTTCCTTTAAAGATAAATACTATTGTAATAAGGAAAATAGTCAAATGGCAATAGCATCACTTAAAAAACACAGCATCTTTCTTAAATGGTGGTGGTTTTTCACATTAATCGTAGCACTAACAGTTGTTTTGGTAGGTTTTGGTGTACACGAAGACTTATGGATGAACGACAAAACTAAATTATCATTCTTTATTCTTTTTATCTTTTATGCAATGACATTACATTGTGGATATGAAAGTTGGAAATTGAGCGAACTCGCAAATGGAGACATACCTAAATTAGAAAATTTAGATACACGACACGAACCTGGTTGGTTTGCATCAGATGTGCTATTAACACTTGGATTGATTGGTACAGTAGCAGGATTCATTCTTATGTTAGCAGGTGCATTTGGTAATCTTAATGTAGCAAATGTTTCATCTGTACAAACAGCATTGGCAAGTATGGCAGTTGGAATGTCAACAGCATTATACACAACATTGACAGGTTTGATTACAAGTACAATTCTTAAAGTTCAATATTTTAGATTAGATCAAGACCTTGAACGTTATAGAACATTACAAGCAGAAAAATTAGTTGAGCGAGTAGTAGAGCAGAAAGGTAACTAAAATGGCAACGAATCGTCATAGAAGTTACGGCTCACAGGTAGCATTCATAGATTTATTATTCAACACATTGGTTGGCTTTGTGTTTCTTTTTATTCTTGCGTTTATTTTGATTAATCCAATAGCAAAAAAATCAAACGTTGAAATAGTTGCAGAATTTATTGTTAAAATTAATTGGCCATCTGATTCGCCAGACGATATTGATTTATGGATGAGAGATCCATTAGGTAATTATGTTGGTTTCAAATCAAAAGATGTAGGGTTGATGGCTTTAAGTAGAGATGATTTGGGTACATCTAACGATACAGTGTACGATCCAAAAGGTAAACCAATTATAGTTTATCGAAATGAAGAAATGGTTACCATTAGAGGTATAGTTCCAGGAGAATATATTGTGAACGTTCATTTTTATAATGAAAAAATTGCAGTTGATAAAAACAAAGAGAAGAATTATAACCCAATGCCAGTTCAAGTAGAAGTACAAAAGATAAATCCTTATAATGTTGTATTTGCTAAAGAAGTATTTTTAGATAGAAAAGGACATGAAATAACAGTTGTAAGATTCACAATCAATGAAGACGGATCAGTAAGCAACTTTAATAATTTATCATATGGAATAGTTGGAAGAGTAGTAGACGCTAACTCAGGTTCATGGAGCCCAGGAGGATTATAAAATGATACAAGGACACGTATTTTTAGTTTTACTATTAATAATGATAGGTGCAACAGTTTTATGGATATTCATTTCATCAACAGAAACAAAATGGTATTTAAAAGCCACACTTACAACTTTAGTATTATTTTCTATTCTTAGTGCATGGATAGGATTAAAAACCATGTATGGTTACCCATATCATCAGTGGCCAAATAATGAAAAATATATAATGGTTGGGTCATTTGTAGAAGAACCAGAAATAAAAAAACCAGGATCTGGAGCAATTTATCTTTGGTTAATTGATAATAATAAGGATGTAAAAGGAAAATCTTGGATAGATATCATATCTCATGCAATTAATGGTAGACAACCTAGGGTTTTTGTTATACAATACAATAGACAAATGCATGAGGAAGTTGCAAAACTAGAAGAAATGAGAAAAGGAAACCCAATGCCAATAACTTTGGTAAAAGAAAAAGAAGGCAAGGAACAAATGCAAGTTCATATCGGTAATGATAATGAAGATAGGCAAGAATATATTCCTTACATCATGCCTGATGCAATAATATTAAAGAAAGAACAATAAGGATAAAAAATGACAGAACAAGGAAATGCAAACGTACAGGCTTCGACAAGTACACAAACAACAATTGATGAACCAAGTATGTATAATGTATATTTGTTGAATGACGATTATACTCCTATGGATTTTGTTACAGAAATCCTTAAAACAATTTTTAGAAAGTCACCGGAAGATGCTGAAGCAGTCATGTTAAAAATACATGAAGACGGTAAAGGCGTTGCGGGAACATATCCGCACGAAATTGCAGAACAAAAAGCAATTGAAACAACATCACAGGCAAGGTCACAGGGACATCCCTTAAATTGCACAATAGAAAAGGCTTAATAAATGTTTAAATTCTTTACAACTAGAAAGTGGTTGTTGTGGGCATGGCTCGGATCAGCAGTTATTTTATCATCTCTTTGGGTTCAAGTAAAAATAGACGTAAAAATAAACGAATGGTTCGGTGTATTTTATGACATGATTCAAAAAGCATTAGCAACACCGAATGCAGTTACATTACAAGAGTATTTTGCAAGTCTATTATCATTCATTACACTAGCAGGTATGTATATTGCTCTTTATGTTGCAATTAGTTTCTTTACAGCACACTTTTTGTTTAGATGGCGTACAGCAATGGTTGAGTGGTATCACTCGGTTTACGATAAAGCCAGAACAATAGAAGGTGCATCACAAAGGGTGCAAGAAGATACAATTAAATTTACAAGAATCATGGAAGGATTAGGTACAAGTTTTATTGAATCGATTATGGTATTGGTTCAGTTTGTTCCTATACTACTTGGTTTAAGTATAGGAATACCGATATTCTTTTTTGGCGATTGGCAATACGGATTGATTACAGGTGCATTAGTTTGGACACTTGGTGGAACATTGTTTTTAATTGGGCTAGGATGGATCTTAAGATTAGTAGGTGTTGAATATGACTTACAGAAAAAAGAAGCGGCATATAGAAAAATACTTGTTATTGCGGAAGACGATGGAAATGTAAGACCAAAAAGAATTGACGAATTGTTTGATGATGTGCGTAGTATTCATTTTTTAAGTTATATACGTTATCTATATTTTAATGTAGGACGTATGGCGTATTTACAAGCAAACGTTCTTTCAGCATACGTATTTTTAGCACCGGCCATTGTA
>CEUJ01048217.1_pt1 | contig 10090 bp, 12 predicted proteins | sample 361531 | NCBI WGS metagenome assembly CEUJ01 (sample SAMEA2622842, study PRJEB7988) | marine metagenome | biome: marine biome (ENVO:00000447); feature: marine epipelagic mixed layer (ENVO:xxxxxxxxx); material: "saline water (ENVO:00002010), including plankton (ENVO:xxxxxxxx)" | depth 140 m | reverse complement strand
TATTTTTTTTTTGTTTTATTTTTAAATTTTTTTCTAGAAGGTTTATGTTTTTTTAATTGAAGAATTAAACGTCTCTTGTATTCTTCTCTCATATATGTACTAAGTTTACCTTTTATTGGATTTAAATTATCTACTTTTGTCCGGGCTATATATTTTTTAAAATTAATGACTTGTCTTTCTCCAAATAAATCACTGGACCACTGTGTTATTTCACTATCTGGAATTATATGAAGTTTTTTTTTTAATGTCTTTTTTTTTCTTTTACCACCGTGACTTTTTCTGGCTCGTTCTTTTTCAGGATCTATTTTTTTTCCATGTTCGGATGGATTTAAATTTCCAACTTCGGATAAAACTCCATTATAACCTTCCGTATCAGTTATATCAAGATCGCCATTGGGGTCTTCTGGTTCTTCCCATCGTATTTTATCTTTGAAATTAACAGTATCATTATCTCTTACTAAATTTCTTAACTGTATAACATATGATAAAACTCTTGAATGACCATCATTTTTAGATAATGAATCTCTGTAATATTCGCGCTGCCCTGAATCACTTGCTCTTTGTATAGCACCACTTCTTATATCAATAATATTATTTAATAGTTCTAATATTCTTTCTTTATTTTCATCTTTCCATGCCTCAGAATTCATAATTCCTTCATCCATTAAAGGATATTTCCATAATTTCCAAAAATCATTACAATCTAAACCTAATTCATTAAAAAGTACTGCATCGGCTCTACCAGATTCATTTAATCCCTGCCATACACCACTACCTAAACATATAACATTACCTCCTCGTTGGATTATCATTATATATATAATCCGAAAAAAATAATATAATTATACTATATGCAGGATTATACATTTAAAATTTGTGTTTTTGGTGACTACAATACAGGAAAGACATCTTTTTTAAATATTCTACAAAATTATAAATATGTAAGGAATTATGAACCAACAATAGGAGTAGAATATAGTTCAAAATTTTTTACATTAGATAATGGCAAAAAGGCAAAAGTAACTTTTTGGGATTGTGCGGGTCAAGAACGTTTTCATAGTGTAACAGAAAATTTTTTTAGAAAAGTAACTGGTGGTATTTTATTTTTTGATGTAAGTAACAGGGAAAGTTACAATAATGTTTTAAATTGGGTAAAAAAATTTAGAAAATTTAATGAAGAAAAAATACCTATTTTGTTAATTGGTAATAAAATAGATAAAAAACGAGAAATATCTCGACATGATGCGTGTATTTTAGCAACTGATTTTAATTTAAAATATGTTGAAATAAGTGTTAAAGATAATATAAATGTACAAAATGCTTTAGAATTACTAATCGATAATATATACAAAAATAAAGATAGCAATCCTAATATAATAAATAATGAAGAAAGTGATATATCTAGTCTAATACTAAAAAATAAACGATATACCTATTGTTCAAATTGTTGTATTTGTTAAAACTGATATAATTGTGTAACATGTATTGAAAATGACCAATCTTGATCATTTAAATTTACTTCGAATCCTTTATCGTTTAAAAGTCTAATTTTAAATTTCCTTAATTTTACAGGACCAAAATATATTCGCTTTGTATATTCTGGTTGGCTATTTCTAAAAATAAGAGATTGATTATATTGTTGCCTAGATATATTTATAGGTATTCTATAAAGTAAATCACTAGAGTTAGGTGATGTATATCTATTTACAACTGTAGATAATATTGTATCGTTATCTAGTGTAACTGAACTGTTTGATGTATTTGCTAATCGTAATTGTTCTACGGTATATTGTTGTTTTTTTGTTAAATTTGTTATTAAGTCAACATTTAATTCATTTTCAGCACATCCTCTTTCAGCAGGTGGACCTGCAATATCTTTACATTCATATCCACTAATTCCAAAATATCCTTTTTCATAATTACCTAATCCATATAGTGAATTCATTGTTTGACTATTGTAATATTTAGGTAATTTAAAATTTTTTGAAGAATTATCTACTAATGATATTAAATCTTTATTAGGTTTGTTATTATTAAAATCATCTAATGTTAACAAAAAGTATCTAGGACCAAATGTATCTAATAAAGACTTAGCCCTAATCTTTTCTAATGGGTTTATTATTAAAGTTTTTATTCTAAAACCTAATAACCAACCTAAATTATATCCTATTTTATTTCCAGGACTAGGTGTGTTGGATCCTTCTTCATTTAATGTTTTTTGAGCAGAGCAACCACTACTTTCAGAATCTTCTATATAAAAATTAATTTTTATTTGAATATTAGCGTGTTGATTTGTTATAGATATTTTATTATTTGTTGTTTTATATGAAAATAATATAGGTATATTATTAGTTTGACATTGATCATTTAATTCTGCTACAAGTTCACTTGGCTGATAATTACCGTCCTCAATTTCTATTTTTTTTTTAATAACTGTTCCTGAATTTACATAAACAAATTCTAATGCATTTGTTCCATAATCACTAGAAAATACATACCATGAATTCGGTACTTCAACACTTTCTAAAGAAATATCAATTACATTTGTTATAGGCTGATTTAAATTTACAGTATAATTTGTAGGATGGAATAATCTAATTTCAGGATTTACATGATTTACTTTATCTATGTTTAAAGGATTATTAGAATATTTACCATTAATAGTACATGTAGTAGAAATAGGATTTAATATTTCCCTGTATTGACTATCAAAATTTACTATTCGTCTAATTACATTTATATTAATAGGATTTCTATTACCTTGTGTTGTAGATTTTGTAGAAAATTTTTGCTGGTTAGATAATTTTTTTATTCCTATTATATCTCTTTTTGGATCTAAAATTAAATTTTTTGAATCATCTTTTATATCTAAATATTGTTGAGTTAATACCTTTGCTGATAATGTATCATCTTGCACGTAATTTTCTTGCCATGTTTCTTTATTAAATCTATCAAAATTTGTAATTAATTTTTTTCCTACCTCATTAAAAAATTTAATATATTTTGCTTTATCTTTGTATTTACGTTTAAGAACATCTATTCTTTGTACAATCATATCTTCATTTGTAGGTACATAATCAAAATTTAATAATTGGATTAATTCATCTATATCGTAATTATCAACATTAAAATCTATTTCATTCATTAATATATATATATTTAATTTTTTTTAAAGTAAAGACTATCTCTATTATATATAATGGATTATCAAATAAATAATGGTATAGTATTTGCACAATTAAAAGCAAATACTACTAAAATACAAACAAATCTTCCTAAAAAAACTTTTTTACTTTTTGATTCTAATGATAAAATAACTCGTTACTTTCATTTAAGTGGAGATGATTTTAAAAAACTTTTTTATCAAAAAAATGCATTTAGTTTGCCTACATTAAAAAATAGCAAAAATATTTTAGGAGATTTCTCTAATTTAGATGAATGGTGTAATGGAAATGGAGTAGGTGAACTTATACATGAACCTTATTATTTTGATTTTATTAATGAGATTTTTATAAGTTGGCAAAAAGATTTAGGTATTAATATATGTAATTGGAATCATATTAATAATAAATATCTTTATAATGAGTTAAACAATGTTAATAAATGGACACAACATAAACATTATGAAATTCAAAATTCTATTAGTTATACTGATATTATTGATAAATTAAAGGTATCAAAATTAATGAAAGGTAGTATATTTCAACTAATTATATCTATAGTTAACTGTAATCCAAAGATATCACAAATAGATGTTGTCCTTAATTTTAGGATAGATAAAGATGAAACATAAAATTGAATGATTAATTTGAAAATTAAAATGTCGTTATTAGTAAATATGACATCCATGGCTTGTGAATCTAAAAGTTCAAAAAAGTCAAAAAAACAAGAAAAAATTCAGTGCGGAATATGTTGGAATGATTGCAATAAATCTAATAGAAAAATGGTTGATTGTCCTTATTGTCACTTACAGGCATGTCGTGAATGTGTAAAATATTATTTAACGTCTAAAACTGATTTGGCTCATTGCATGGGATGTAATAAGCCATGGGATAGAAAATTTTTACAAGAATCACTAACTAAAAGTTATTTCAATGGAACATGGAAAGACCACAGAAAAGGTATGCTTTTTGAAACTGAAAAGGCTAGGTTTCCTGATACAATGCCTAAGGTAGAACAAAAAATAGAAATTAGTAAGCATCAAAAAGAACTAGAAGCACTTAAACAAGAAGAAGATAAAGCATATGCAATATATATAAAAGCCAAAAATAAGGTTAATAAGGTTAACAGAAAAATACAAGATATAAAGTGGGGATATGGTAAGAAAAGCGAGGAAAAGCGCCAGTTTATTAAAAAGTGTCCCGCTGATAATTGCACAGGTTTCCTTTCATCTGGATATAAGTGTGCTATTTGTGAAGTAAGAGTTTGTTCAAAGTGTCATGAAATTATGGGATATACTCCTAATTGTAAAGAAAATCATGAATGTAATCCAGATACTGTAGCAGCAGTTGAATTAATTAAACAAGATACCAAACCTTGTCCCCAATGTTCAGTACCCATCTATAAAATAAGTGGTTGTGATCAAATGTGGTGTACTTGTTGTAATATTGCATTTAGTTGGAGAACTGGACTTAAGGTTACTGGTGTTATTCATAATCCTCATTACTATGAATTTATGAGGCAAAATGGAGGAAATGGTGTTCAAAATCCGGGTGCTGTAAATTGCGGTGGTTTACCGTATCATGGTCAAATTAACAGAGTTTGTAGAAACATAAATGACGTTTATGACAAATATAAAAATATATTTACATACGATATTTTAAACTGGATACGTGATGCTGTTTTGTATATTCCTTTGGTCCATCGTGGAGCAACACATTTTCAGCATACAGTCCTTGATCCTATAAGACGAGATATTCAACGAAATCGTGATAATGAAGATCTTAGAATTAGTTATATTATGAAAGAAATTACAGAAGAACGTTTTAAAAGTAATTTGATAAAACGTGATAATGCTTTTGAAAAAAAGCAAAGTATGCTTCATATTTATGAACTTATGGGTAATGTATATGTAGAAACAGTTGTGTATATTTACAATCTTGCTATAGAATACGGTAATAAACACAAAAATAATAAAGACGAAGAAAAAAGAATGGAATTTGCTGAAGGTTTTGTTACACGTTTTAAAGAAAGAAAACAAAATCTAGATAAGGTGAGACAATATTGTAATAAAGAACTTATGAAGGTTTCTATTATTTATTGTCAAGTGGTTGAACTTATTGATGATCAGTTTATAACATCTAAAATGAAAAAACAAGAATGTCAAAAACTTCTTGCATCAAAAAATTACTCTCTTGTTCCTAAAATTAATCCTGAAGGAAGAATTGTGTATACTAATGGAAAAACATATAGAAGTCGTCGGCCAAAATATGTTGGTTTAGACGAATAAATTAGTAAAGAATTTACAAACTATTTCTAATAATTGAAAATCTTTTTTTAACATTTCACAAATATGGCCTTTTTTTGTTTTACCACAAAGATGACATTTTTTATTTTCTTTAATCTTTTTTATCATTACTTTTCCACAAACGTGATTTTTTTTAGGTAATCCACACTTTTTGCATCGGTATACTCTACGTTCTTTATCTCTTTTATGTTGACAAGTTAATATCCTGTCAAAACTTAAAATAGTGCAGCCCTGACTTCTTTTAAAATGGCGAGAACCATAAAATAATATAGTTTCTAGTAGTTTTATAATTAAAGTTCCTTTTTCTAAGTTTAACAAATTTTCTCTTGAAATATGATATTTTCCTTTATAAACATATCTATTCCATGTGTGACTTTCATATATTCTAGACCTATTACTAGGTATATAAACATTTTGAATAAGTCCAATACCCATTATTTCGTTTTTATCATTGTTCATTTCAATAATAAAAACATAATCATTGTTATTAACTGTTGTTGGTAGTTTTTTATCAAATCCGTAAATACATCCAGTCCAATCTTTTCTTTGTTTCCACTTTAAATTTTCTTTATATGTTTTGTTTGTAAATCTTGCCGTTCCTATATAAAAAGGTCGATTTTTGTAAAGTTTTGGCATTGTATAATTCCTTTATTATATTTATCTCTCCAATTTCAATTTATTACACGAACTAATAAAATCAGTTTTAAAATCTTTTGTTTTTACTACTTTAATATCTTTATTACTATCAATATACACTATTTTTTTAAATCCATAATATTGTATGGCTCTTGTACAATGAAGGCACGGGGCTGATTCAGCCCACAATCCTAATTCAGTATTTATATGCCTCCTAACTACATAAAGTGTATATTTTTTCATTTTTCTATGAGATAGGCTATACACACTGCCTCCGCCGCTGTTTGGCGAAGGCATGAATACAATGCATTTCACTATGGCCACATATAGAATAGTGACGATTAAACTTAGTACGATTTGTATTTACAGATTTATAAATGATTTTCCTACCTTGACAAATAGCCGCAGCGTGTTTTCTATTTAGTTTTGATTTTCCAGCCAAATAAATAAGTTGACTGATCACTCTTTTGTTTGTATTACTCATTAATAATAAGATATAATTAATCATTAAGTTGATTTATCAATAAAATTTTCATATTTTTTTTTAAAAAATCCTAATATCATTTTTCTCTCTATTTCATTTATTTTAAAAAAATCCATTATTGTTTGATTATTTATTTTTTTTGGAAAATCACAAATATTACATATATTAGGAATTAAGTCAAATATATATTTTTCAAGATATTTCATTCTATATCTTGTTGCTTCAAATAAAAATAAACAAAATGTTGTGGAGAGAAATTGTTGTAAACGTAATAAATTTTTTTCATCCCCTAAAATAATATAATTATCTCTATTACAAATGCCAAAATGACCTTTATCCAAGTAAGGAAACCCATACATTTTGTGTGCTAACACAAGTTTTGTTTTGTTTTTATATTTTAATTCTTTATTAGAGTATTTAATAACTAATGTAGGTTGTAATTTATCAAGATTGCAAGTAGATATATTAGGGAATGGAAATTCTTTTGTTTTTTGATCATTTAACTTAAAACTTTTATATGAAGGACGGATACTTGTTTTAATAACATCTATACTATTAAATCTTTTAACATAAGGTTGTAATTTATTGAAAATAGAAATCCCACAAAGAGGGATACTTTTATTAGTATAATAATGTTTAGTGTATGTGGAGAGATATTTATCATAAATAAAAATATAATCATCCCACCAGCCATTTGAGAGAGTTTTTTGTAATAAAAAAAAGCAAGTTGGTGTTTGTGCTTGTTTGTGGAATATTTTATTTGTCTCTGTATTTGTCATAGTATGTAGTTTATGTATTTTGTATTTTTTCATCCAATCAAAACAAGAATGATCGTTTTTCATCCAAATAGATGGAGTAATAAAAAGCAAATAACCCCCATCATTTAATGATTCTACACTATGTTTTAAAAAAGGTATCCATGCATTTTTTCCATCATTTTTTTTAGATATTTTATTTTGGGTTGGGACTTTTTTTAATCCATCACAATTAAATGGAGGATTTCCTATAATTACATCAAATTTTTCATTGTGTGTCAAAAAATCTTTTTGTAATACTTTAGATTTCTCTCCAAAAGTTTCTTTTAAAACTTCATTATATTCTTCATTGATTTCTATCATTGTGATTTGATTTATAATATCGTGCTTTTTTTTTAGTGATATTTTTTTAGTGCCGTTTTTTTGAAACATAAGTAATTGAAAATAAAGATATATAGAAAAATAACCATTTCCACAACAAGGATCGCACCACTTAAGATTAGGATTTTTTAAAAGTTCTTTGGGTAATAAATCAAACATCATTTTAATAAGTTTAAAATCTGTTCTAACTTCTCCATATTTTAATTTGTTTGTTTTATGTACATCAAAATTTTGATGTATATCATCAAATAATTTATTAACTAAAGACATATTGTATAAACAGACTTTATCTACACAATATAAACTTTTTGTTTATTTTTTTTTAGGTACTAATTTATTAATTAACTTTTTTATTTCTTCTTGACTTTCAATAACCTTATTTAAATTTTTATTTAACAAGTTTCGTTCTAATCTAGCAATTAATTTTTGAAAAAATAAAGTTATTTCTAACTCTTTAATAGATGATATACCATAACTTTTTATTATAAATTTTTTTGTTTTTTGTGCATTATTTGATATATCGCTAAATGTATAATTTTTTTTTAATTTACATAAATGTTCCATTTCATCTATGGAGTAATTATATATATTTAAATCAATAATATTTTCCATATATATAGTAAGTTTAGTTTTCATTTTTAAGCAAAAATTTCATTTTATCGAGAACATAAAATTGTATAGCGAAAGTTGGAAAGGTTTTTACATAGTTTGCCATTAATCCTCTGTATAATCCAGGAATACCCTCTGTTTTTGTTATTTTTTTTATACAATCAATAATACCAGTGTATTTGGGAACAGTTGGATCGAAATTTTGAATTTGAAGTCTGCGACGTATAAGATCTGTTGGATACATTATACTAACAGCAAAACAACCACATATACCTCCACTCATTAGTTTAGTATCAAATATGGTATCTTTTATCATGTTATTAATATAACCATATGAAGAGTATTGAAGTCCTGTTAATAATCCATATCCAAGTAAGGATGCATGAACTCCTTGATAAAGTTGACGTACAGAATTTTTCTTAAAAATATCAATGATTCCATTATATTTATTTTTATTTGTTTGTAAAGAAAGAAAAGATCTAGAAACTTCGAGAGGATATGTTAAAAACATAGCAGTAACACCTGTTTCAACGCCAGAAACAAAATTAGCAACCTTATCATTAGTAAACAAGTTTTCATTGATAGGTTTTAACTTTTGATAAATAGACCAATTTATGGCTAGTTGTGGTACAACTCTTAAACAATTAGTACCGTTACCTTTCCATAAGTGACGAACACCTTCTTTTCTAACAACTTGACTTAATGTAGAATTAGGAATAAATGAATTTTGGCGTTGAACTCTATAAAGTTCAATGGGCGCGACCATAGTCCTAGATACAACTCCTGCTACTGCTCCCGAAATAAAATCCTTATACATTTTACTATTTTGTTTCATTTTATTTTTTTCTAATAAAATGAAGTATTAATCTAGGTTTAAGTCTATTATATTTATTTTGTTGAAATTATATAAAAAGTTATTTATATTTTAAACTATTATGATAACCAGCGAACGTAAAATGAAAGAATTTGTTCAGAAAAAAAGTTATGTAGTAATATTTCCAGATAAAAAAGTAGAACTTTTTAGTTCATTAAGAAAAATACAAGACGCTATATGTATTGATAGTTCTACTATTTCTAAAAAATTAAAAGAAACACCTTTTAATTATTTTAAAGCAAAGGGCAGTGATTTTATATTTTTTATACAAAAATTGGATGTAGATCAGCAACCAAAGTAACCATTTTCTTCCATAGCATCCATGCAATCTTGTTCTTGTGATTTAGGGTGTCCTGTATTAAGATGTTTTTTTTTAATAATTTCATTTTCTATGTTTTCTTTAATAGGAATAAAAGTAGAATCATCTTCTTCATCCATAAGCATAATAGCCATTGCTGAATAATTATGAAGATCTATTAAAGTATCTCGCAATGATTCATCTCTTACACACGTTACACTTTTTTTGGATACACTAACTAATCTATTAATTTTATCTTGCATACGTACAATAACTCCAATGGGTCCAAATGTTGCAAAAGAATCACCATAATCTGCATTTTTGCGTTTAAAAAGTTGCAATCCTTCATGTTGTACTTTTTTCATTTGTTCAACACGTTTTAAAGACATATTTTAATTTATATATTAAAATATGTTTTTAAGTAATTAAATCAAATTTATTTTGTTTTATAACGACTATTATTATGTGTAAAGATTCTCGTCAAATTAATTTCCTGGAATTTACACCATTGGTTCTTCATTATGTGGATCCATTTCTGATCCTGTAAACACTATATCAATATCTATTGGGGACTCATTCTCAAATG
>CEUJ01164969.1_pt1 | contig 10100 bp, 10 predicted proteins | sample 361531 | NCBI WGS metagenome assembly CEUJ01 (sample SAMEA2622842, study PRJEB7988) | marine metagenome | biome: marine biome (ENVO:00000447); feature: marine epipelagic mixed layer (ENVO:xxxxxxxxx); material: "saline water (ENVO:00002010), including plankton (ENVO:xxxxxxxx)" | depth 140 m | reverse complement strand
ACATTGTATTTTTCGTTCATATATTTGTTAATAAATAATTAATAATTTAAGCTTTTTCACTTTTTTTAAAACAATACGGAAAAAACTAACATTAATTAACATTATTTAAACATTTTGTTCGATGTTAATAATGATGTTTTACTAATGTTTATAAGATTAATAAAGTCTTCAAAATATAGACTTTTTGAAAATCTTATTAACTAAAGTATGTATAAATTATGTATAAAAAGTTATATGTGCAATAAACAGAGCCTAATACTAACTCAAGGATAAAAAAAATTTTATATTAATATGAGTAAACTAAGTAACATTTTAATAAATAAAAATTCTTGTAAATCAATATGGTTTATGAGACAAGCAGGACGTTACTTGCCTGAATTTAGAGAAATACGAAATAAAAATCCAAACTTCATTAAACTCTGTTTAAATAGTAAGCTCAGTTCAGAAATAACTCTTCAGCCAATTAAAAGATTTGATTTAGACTCAGCAATAATTTTTTCTGATATTTTAATGGTTCCTTTTGCGCTTGGTCAGGATGTCAACTTTGTAAAAAATAGTGGACCAAAGCTAAGTAATTTTAGCTATGAAAATTTTATGAATAATACTGAACAAGGATTTCTCAAAAGACTTGACCCGGTTTATAAGTCTATCGAAATAACAAGAAAGACCTTGGATCAAAATAAATCACTAATATGTTTTGTTGGTGCACCATGGACGTTACTGATTTATATGTTAGACTTAAAAAAAGATCAGAAACAAATAGATATAGAAAAGTTAAATGATAATGAAACCCTAATTAATAAGATTATTAATCATTTAATTAAATACTTATGTATACATATTAACAATCAGATAAGTGCAGGAGCTGATGTTGTTCAAATATTTGATTCGTGGGCAGGCCTAATTCCAAAAGTTAACTTAAAAAACTATTGTTATATTCCAAATTTAAAGATAATAGAATTTTGCAAGTCAAAAAAAATCCCCAACATTTGCTTTCCAAAGGGAATAAAAAAAAATTACCTTGAATTTAATAAATTTGTGAAACCGGACGGCATTAATCTTGATCCTGAAATAGACCCTTTTTGGGCAAAAAGCAACCTTAGGCAAGTTGTGCTACAGGGCGGTTTAGATCCTAAGACTTTACTTCAATCTGAGAATGATATCATGGAAGGAGCGACGAAATATATAAAAACTTTTAAAGATATTCCTTATGTTTTCAACTTAGGCCATGGCTTACTTCCAGAAACAGATCCTGATAGAGTAAATTATCTAATAAAATTTTATAGGAATTTTTATGAACAGTAACCATCCGAAAGTAAAATTTGGGAAAACCGGAGTACTTATAGTTAATTTAGGCACACCAGACTCTACAAATTGGTGGGATATTAGAAAGTACCTCAAAGAGTTCCTTTCAGACAGAAGGGTTATAGAAGTTAATCCTGCAATATGGCAAATAATTTTAAATTTATTTATTTTAACTTTTAGACCCTCAAAAACTGCACATGCATATAAACAAATTTGGAGAAAAGATAGCAATGAGTCTCCGTTATTATATTTTACCAGAAACCAGGCCCACAAACTTAGCAAAAAAATTGGTAATGAAAATTTAATAGTTGATTTTGCAATGAGATATGGAAACCCTAGTATTAATTCTAAGTTAAACAAACTTAAAGATCACGGCTGTGAAAATATGATTATTTTACCTCTATATCCACAATACGCAGCTGCTACAACTGCGAGCGTATGTGATGAAGTATACAGGTCGCTGATGCGAATGAGGTGGCAACCTAGCCTACAAATCATACCTCATTATGAAAGTGAACCTGCCTACATAGATGCTCTTGTTAAAAGCATAGAAAATAAAATCCGAGAGGTTAATTGGAAACCAGATTTGATTGTTTCATCTTACCATGGAATACCTAAATCATATTTTGATAAAGGAGACCCGTATCAGTGTTATTGCCAGAAAACCACGAGGCTGATGAGAGAGAAATTTAATAAAATAGAAATTCAAACAACTTTCCAATCGAGGTTTGGCCCGCAAGAATGGCTAAAGCCATATACAGATAAAACTTTAGAAGAATTGCCGAAAAAAGGTGTTAAAAATCTTTTAATTATTTGCCCAGGTTTTGCGTCTGATTGCGTGGAAACTTTAGAGGAAATAAATATTCAGGGCAGAGAATCCTTTTTAAATAACGGAGGAAAAAACTTTGATCTTATACCATGTTTAAATGATGCTGAAATGCACATCGACATGTTAGGCGGCATTGTTAAACGTTATATTCTATAACTAAATATCATGAATTCTTTGATCATTTATTCAACGACAGATGGACATACAAAAAAGATTTGTGAATTTATAAAATCAAATTCTTTATATAAAAATACATGTGAAATAGTTTCTTTAGACACGGCATTAAAAATAAAATTGGAAACATATGATCGTATAATTATTGGAGCAAGTATAAGATACGGAAAACACAACTCAAAACTATACGACTTAGTAAAAATTAATAAAGATTTATTAAGCAGTAAAAAAAGCGCTTTCTTTTCTGTGAACGTTGTTGCTCGTAAAAAAGAAAAAAATAGTCCAGAAACAAACCCATACATTAAGAAATTTCTAAAAAAATCACGGTGGCAACCTTCTAAAATAGGAGTATTTGCAGGTAAGATAGATTACCCTAATCTTAATTTCTTCAATAGACGGATTATTCAACTGATAATGCTTATTACAAATGGCCCAACAGATTTGAAAAAAAGCTACGAGTTAACAGATTGGTCCAGTGTAAAAGATTTTACTAAAAAAATTGATGAATTAATTAATTAATTATTTTGTTCTTTTACTTTTCTAGCGAAACGAAAAGATAAAACACAAAGGTAAACAAAATAACTACCTGTAAATAACATCATTAGCTTTGATAAATCAGCCCAAAAATTCATAAATAGGTTACTATTTATAAAACCTCTTATTAAATCAAGTCCACCAATTAAAGTTATTAAACCAAGAGTTACTACAATATGCATAAAAATTTTTTTTCTATTAGGAAATTTCAGTGATAAACCTGAAAAAAGAGCAACTAATATTCCTATAAAACTAGGAATATATGAAGTCATCGATGAGCTCTCAGAAAAAAGGCTCACAATCGCTCCCCAAAGTATTAAGAAGATTCCGTAATAAAGGGAAATGCTCTCGATATTTTTTCCAAAAACTCTGAACTCTTGCTGTTCTAAATCCATAAAATGCCAATTTTAACCCTTTTTTTTACAAAATTAAAGCTATACTAGACTTGAATTTTTTAAAAAAAGTCATATATTTTTAATACATTTCTTAATCTAAAACAATCACATGAACTTACAAGAATTAAAGCAAAAAAACCCTGCAGAACTTATTATCGAGGCTGAAAAGCTTGGTATAGAGAACCCTAGCACACTTAGAAAACAAGAAATTCTTTTCGCAATACTAAAAAAATTAGCTGAAAAGAATGAGCAAATAACCGCTACAGGTGTATTAGAAGTTTTACAGGACGGATTTGGTTTTTTAAGAGCTATTGAATCAAATTATCTACCTGGACCAGACGATATTTATGTTAGTCCAAGCCAAATAAGAAGATTTGGATTAAGAACAGGTGACTCAGTAGAAGGTGAAATTAGAGGGCCTAAAGATGCAGAAAGATATTTCGCATTACTTAAAGTAAACAAAATAAATTTCGATGAGCCAGATAAAGGAAAAAACAAAATTGCCTTTGACAACTTAACACCATTGTACCCCAACGAAAGAATAAAACTTGAAGTCGAGAACACAAAAATCGAAAAAAAACCAGACAACACTGCTCGACTAATAGATTTGGTAAGCCCAATAGGCAAAGGACAAAGGTCATTGATAGTTTCTCCACCAAGGGCAGGTAAAACAATTATTCTTCAAAATATTGCTCAATCAATTACTGCAAATCATCCAGAGTGTTATTTGATGGTTTTGCTCATTGATGAAAGACCTGAAGAAGTTACTGATATGCAGAGATCGGTAAAAGGAGAGGTGGTTGCCTCTACCTTTGATGAACCTGCGTCAAGGCACGTTGCCGTAGCAGAAATGGTGATCGAGAAAGCTAAAAGATTGGTTGAGCATAAAAAGGATGTTGTAATACTTTTAGACTCAATTACTAGATTAGGAAGAGCTTACAACGCTGTAATCCCTAGCTCAGGCAAAGTTTTAACTGGAGGAGTTGATGCAAATGCTCTCCAAAGGCCAAAAAGATTTTTTGGAGCAGCTAGAAATGTTGAAGAAGGTGGATCATTAACAATTATTTCCACTGCTTTAATTGATACCGGAAGTAGAATGGATGAAGTAATTTTTGAGGAATTTAAAGGTACCGGTAATTCAGAACTAATTCTCGATAGAAAAGTCTCAGATAAGAGAATTTATCCTGCCTTAGATATAACTAGATCAGGAACAAGAAGAGAAGAACTGTTATTCGCTAAAGACGAATTATCTAAAATGAATGTGTTAAGAAGAATAATTAGTCCTATGGGTACGATGGATGGTATTGAGTTTTTAATTTCAAAACTTAAGAACACAAAGAATAACTCAGACTTTTTTGATTCTATGAATAAATCTGCAAATTAATTATTGAATTGTTTGATTATTAAAATTCACCTCGTGTAAATAAAAATTAATAATACTTTCAAGGGTTTTAATTTTGTCATCCACAGTTAAAGCTTCTAACAGTTTTTGTTTTTCTTCATTTGTTACAGGTGAAATCATCGACAGAGTATTTATCTTTTGCGTTTCGTCTAGTTTTTCAAATTCTCTCCAATTAAGTAATAGACCATTTTTTTTGAAAAAAACTTTAGCTTTTTCAATTAGACTATCAGAGTTATAATCTTTAGATAAAGTATCCAAATCAGACTCGTATTTTTTATAATCAACTTTAAACTCCCGATATAATTTATTGTTTTTAATTTCATCTAATATTTTAAATCTAATTACACCAGTAAGATTTATCAATATTCTACCGTCTTCACTTTTTTGAAAATCACTGATCTTTCCAAGACATCCAACCTTATATACATTTTCTTTTTCTTTACTTCTTTGTGATTGAATCATACCCATAAATTTGTCTTTTCTAAAAGCATCATTGACTAAATCAAGATATCTTTTTTCAAAAATATTTAAAGGTAGGTTTGTTTTGGGGAAATAGATGACCCCACTTAAAGGAAAGATTGGAATTATATTAGGTAAACTTTTCATAAAATCATTATATTAAAAAATTCATATAACAGAAAGCGACATTTTATAATTAACAGAACAATATTTATATTTTATGGACTTGCTTAATTTTAAAAAAGCTACTAGTTTAAACTTATAAAGATTAGCGGGCATAGCTCAGTGGTAGAGCGTCTCGTTGCCAACGAGAAGGTCGAGGGTTCAAGTCCCTTTGCCCGCTCCATTAAATTATGAATGATTTAATTAATAAAAAATGTATTCCATGTGAGGGCAATATTCCTCCTTTTGATAAAAGTGAGATCCACAAATACCTAAAAAAGGTAGACGGATGGGATGTTAAAAGTGATTTAGATAATAGTTATTTTCTAATTAAAGAATTTAAATTTAAAAACTTTAAAGAAAGTCAAACTTTTGTAAGTAAGATTGGAGATTTAGCCGAAAAAGAAAATCATCATCCTGACATTTCTTTTGGCTGGGGGTATTGTAAAATTAAAATTTTTACTCATGCAATTAAAGGTCTAGCAGAAAGTGATTTTATATTAGCAGCGAAAATTGACGGCATATAATCAGTGGTTAAAATGTCTTATACCAGTAAATAACATTTTAATTTTTGCTTTATTCGCTGCATTTATTACTTCTTGATCTCTAATTGATCCACCAGGCTGAACAATTACTTTAATGCCAGCTCTTATAAGAATTTTAATACCGTCAGCAAAAGGAAAAAAAGCATCTGATGCAGCAATTGAATTTTTAATTTTCCTTGGCTGAAATTGTTTTGCCTTTTGAATTGCCATTTTACAACTATCGACTCGACTTGGCTGGCCTGCTCCTATTCCAATGGTTGACGAATTGCTACATAATACTATCGCATTTGATTTAACATGTTTGCTTATATTAAAAGCAAATTCAATTTGAGATAGTTCTTTTTTACTTGGTTTAAGCTTTGTAACACATTTTAATTTTTTCTTGTCAATGATTACATTGTTTTTATTCTGGATCAAAAAAGAACCATCAAAATTTTTTATTGATAAAATGCTTTTAGGTTTATAATTTGATATATCTATTAATCTCAAATTTTTCTTTTTCTTTAATATCCTTAACGAATCTTTATTGAAACCTTTGGCCGATAATACCTCTATAAAATTTTTTGTGATTTCCTTAGCTAATCTTTTATCAATTTTGTAATTACAAGCAATAACTCCGCCGAAAGAACTAATTGGATCACAAGCGTAAGCATTTTTAAAAGATTCTATAGGCGACCTATTTTTTGCGATACCGCATGGATTCGCATGTTTGATTATAACTGTAGTTGCTTCACCTTTGATAGAATTCAGAATATCTAATGAAGAAAAAATGTCATTAAAATTGTTATAACTTAATTCTTTACCTTGTATTTGTTTAAATTTAAGCTCTAAATCATTATAATCATTTATGTAAATGGAGCTTTGTTGATGTGGATTTTCGCCATATCTAAGTTTTTTTAATTTCCTTCCAAAGATAGTTTTCCTCTCTGGGAAATTAATATTTAATTTATCATTAAACCAATTAGAAATCATAGAGTCATAATAAGCAGTTAGCCCAAAAGCTTTTGATGACATGATTTCTCTGAATTTTAAACTTGTTTCACCTTTATAATTTTCTAGCTCCTTAATTAGTGATGAATAATCATTTTTACTTGTGATTATAGTAACGTTTTTAAAATTTTTTGCCGCTGAACGAACCATAGTTGGTCCACCTATATCTATATTTTCAATAATCTTTTTTGAACTTTTTGTATTTCTAACTACTTTTTGAAAAGGGTAAAAGTTAACTATTATTAAATCTATTGGTGGAAATTTCTTTTTTAACATTTCACTTTTATGAATTTTGTTTTGCCTATCATGTAATATCCCTGCATGTATTTTTGGATGTAAAGTTTTTACTCTACCATCTAGCATTTCTTTAAATCCTGTGTACTTTGCTAACTCAGTACATTTGTATCCTAATTTTTTGATATTTTTATAGGTTCCCCCGGAGCTAATAATTTTAATCTTATACTTTTTAAGAGTTTTTAATATTAACTCAATGTTTTCTTTATCTGAAACAGAGACCAGAGCGTTTTTAATTTTTATTTTCATTATTAAATTTTTTTTTTTATTTCCCAAATGAAAGATTTATTTCTATTAACTAGATTACCAGATATGGTTATACAAGTATTATCTAATAATTTTCTCCCACCGAGATAAATACTTTTTTCCAACTCTAGGCTTTCATCCTTGATTGTAAAAATAAGTGACTTATTCTTTGAAATTTGTATTAGGGCGCTATTTCCGCTCATAGTTTTTACAGCCGTTAGTTTAGGATCAAGATGAAATCTAAATACATATCTGATAGGTATTCCGTCACTTTTTTTAAAGATATGATCAATACCTTTTAGTTTGCTATTATCTTGATCTAAGTAAATCTCTCTTTTATGATGGCATTTAAAATTTTTTTCATATCCGTTATGGGATACAGAACAACCAATTAAACGTTTATCATTTTTAATCTCAAATTCATTTGTTTTAAAAGTATTTTTTATTGAATTTCCAAAAACTTGGTTTATGAGTTTGCTTCTCTCAAATTTAGTTATGCTTGTGTCGTTTATTGTTAATGTAGATTGACTAGCAGTTAATCTACTAATGAGCTCCGCTTTTGGTGAAATGTTGTTACCAAAGCCGCTATTAGTAATTATTTTAGTTCCATCTAAGAAATATTCAAAAGACAGAGGGCCTGATTGGTAGTTTTTAGAAAAACTTTTAGGTGGCGGATTTCCGATGTCTAAAAATAGAACTTGTTGTTTCGATTTAGCATGAAATATTCCCCCCATAGTATTTTTTTTATCTTTTTTTGAAATTTTAAAACTTTCTATATATTTATCATAATAATTTAAATTATGTTCAGACGCGCCATTGAAAAGTGGAACCTGGTTGACCGGCGTCTTAATAAACTTAATACATTCCAGGTTCTTTTTTAAAATATCATCAAGATATTCAGGCATATATTTATGGCCATCTTTTATATTCTCGTAACACAATAAAAGAAATTTTGTAAAAAAAATTAAATCATTAGGACTTCTTGTTAATGGAAATCCATCGTTATCAAAATTAGATTTTACAAGTTTTTCTAATTCTTTGATTCCAATTTTATAATTATCTTCATATTCTTGAAAAACAATACCTGATAGTATTAGCGCAGTTAGAACTTCAATTTTCTTTAAAGGGTCTTTTTCAAATTTTATATTTTTTTTTAAATGATTGCATTGCAAAATCAAGCTTTGAAAAAAATTTTTCTTAAATTCAAAAGTTCCATTGTCAATAATTATATCTATATTTAAAATCCAACTTATTATTCTTTCACTAAGAATTGAAGTTTCCCATATTTTTTTTTTAAAATTCGAATATTTAAGTATCCAAAGATAAATTATTTTTTGAATATTTTTTCCATCAATTTTTCTATCAATTAAACTTAGCCACAAAAAATTATGGTGTTCTGCAATTTTTTTATTTTTATTTTCTAACCAAAAATCATTAGGACTGATTTCATTAATTTTAAAAGATCTTTTTGTATATGGAGATATGATCGATAATAAAAAAGAGTTTGGGCTAAAATATACTTGAATTGGAGTCTTTGATATTAGTGATTTATTGTAATAACTTGAAGAAAAATAAATTTTTTTAAAAAACTTAATTATAGTAACTTGAAGAGCTACTAAATAAAAATAGGCATCTTTTAAGCCAAACATCTCTTAATTTTTTCTAAGAATTTCTATATTTTTTTTGAGATTACCTTTGTTTTCTTTAAAAATTGTTGAACCTGAGACGAGTATGTTCGCTCCAGCTTTTTTAGCTAAAGCACAATTTTCAAAGTTTATTCCACCGTCTATCTCAATATCCACAGTTAAATTTTTTTCCAATATTAATTTTTTTAAAGATTTAGTTTTTTCTAAGACTTCAGGCATAAACTTTTGTCCACCAAAACCTGGTTCTACACTCATAATCAAAACTAAATCTATTTTATCTAAGTATTTTTCTATAAGCTCAATCTTTGATTTTGGTTTCAAGGAAATGCCAACTTTTTTATTTTGGTTCCTAATTAGCTCTATAGTTTTTGAAGTGCTGTTTGTTGCCTCAGGATGAAAAGTAATAATATCTGCTCCGGCTTTGGCAAAGTCTTCGATAAATTTATCTACAGGTGAAATCATTAAGTGAACATCAAATATTTTTTTTGTCAGTGGTCTAAGTTTTTTTATAACCTCTGGACCAATCGTTAAATTAGGTACAAAATGACCGTCCATAACATCTATATGTATATAATCGGCTCCAGCTTTTTCCAAGGATATGACCTCACTTCCAAGTTTGCTGAAATCTGCTGATAATATTGAAGGCGAAATCTTAATTAAATCACTCATTACTTATTTATATTTTAATCCTAAACTTTGTCAAAAATTAAGATTAATTAAACAGTTGATATAATTGTCTTGAAAAATCACTCTCTAAAGGGAACGCTAGCATGCCCCACACATCGTAACCAAGGATGTATGGCATGGCATAAAATCTAAATAGGTAGAAAAACCAAGCTACGTATAGAGCAATAAATGGTCCGAATAAGAAACTAGGAGTAATAAATTTAAAAAGGTTAATAATTGGGTTTGTATATTTTACAAATACTCTCATAAAAAAAAATGATGAGTCCTCTTTTTGAAATATGTTCATAAAGGCGCGGCCAATCAATGTCCACATAATCATGCCTAAAACGTAGTCTAAAACTATCGCCCAAGTTGGTATCATACGTTTAAATTATCATTATTTTGACAAAAAAAAAGGGGCGAAAAATTCGCCCCTTTTAATTTTAAATAATT
>CEUJ01123413.1_pt1 | contig 10150 bp, 9 predicted proteins | sample 361531 | NCBI WGS metagenome assembly CEUJ01 (sample SAMEA2622842, study PRJEB7988) | marine metagenome | biome: marine biome (ENVO:00000447); feature: marine epipelagic mixed layer (ENVO:xxxxxxxxx); material: "saline water (ENVO:00002010), including plankton (ENVO:xxxxxxxx)" | depth 140 m | reverse complement strand
GCTGCACAGCCATTAGTAAGATTATCATATCAACAGCCAATTCTTACCTATAATACTAATATAATGGGGACTGTAAATATTTTAGAAGCAGTTAGAAACCTTGATTCTGTCAAAGCTATATTAGTTGTAACATCAGATAAATGTTATGATAATAATGATTCTGGAGAATCTTTTGACGAGACAAGTATGCTTGGAGGTGATGACCCCTATAGTAGTTCAAAAGCTTGTGCAGAGCATATATCTTTGGCTTATTATAAATCATATTTTAGATCTAATAATATTGGGTTAGCCACTGCTAGAGCAGGAAATGTTATTGGAGGCGGTGATTGGTCGATGGATAGACTCATACCTGATATTGTTAAGGCATGGACAAATAATAAATCAGTATTAATTAGATCTCCTAATTCAATTAGACCTTGGCAACATGTATTAGAACCCATTTGTGGTTATTTGAAATTAATTCAATTGCTTTATTGTGAATCGAAGAAATTTTCAGGATCATGGAACTTTGGTCCTGATCACAATAAAATAAAATCGGTGTTAGATACGGTTAGAATGCTTCAAAAACTTTGGAGTGGTAAATCTAGTGTAAAAGTGCAAACAGATAATTTGCTACATGAGGCAAATATACTTAGGCTAGATAATACAAAGATGAAAAAACAATTAGGAATAAAGCCTAAAATGAGTTTTGAAGAAGCTTTGAAGAATACAATCCAATGGTATGAAGGATATTATTTAAAAGAGAATATTAATGAAATTACTCATCAACAGACTATAGATTATATTTCTTCATGATTGTAAAAAAAAATATTTAATTTTGTAACGATGGCTGAAAGTAAAAATAAAGATATGTTTATTTCCTATGCTAAAACGGTTTATGGTCGTGAAGAAATAAACGCAGTGGTAAAATGCTTAAATGAATCTACACAAATGGGTAATTATTCAAAAAAATTTGAAAAAAAGATTTCAAAGCTTTTTGATAAAAAACATTGTTTATACGTTAATTCAGGCTCTTCCGCTCTTTACATTGGAATAGAGGCTTTTAATTTTAAAGAAAATAGTGAGGTGATAACTCCCGCACTTACTTTTTCAACTTCGGTTGGTTGTTTAGTGAAAAATAATTTAATACCTGTTTTTATTGATGTTGAAGAAGATACTTTTAATATTAACCCTGATAGAATTGAGGAAATGGTTACTGATAAAACAGTTGCTATTCTTGCTCCGAATTTATTAGGAAATATTTGCAGATGGGAAGAAATTAAATTTATAGCAGATAAGTATGGTTTGAAAATTATTGAAGACTCTGCGGATACCCTTGGAGCTACCATAAATGGTTTACCCTCAGGTCATTATAGTGATATGTCTATAACTAGTTTTTATGGGTCACATATTATTAATTGTGCTGGCAATGGTGGTGCTCTTTGTTTAAATGATGATAAAATTTTTTCTAAAGCAAAACTATTGAGATCTTGGGGAAGAAGTTCTTCTCTTTTTGATGAGAGAAGCGAGGATATAGAAAACCGATTTAATATAAATTTAGATGGTATTGATTATGATGCTAAATTTGTTTTCGAGACGATAGGCTATAATTTAGAAGGAAGTGAAATAGGAGCTTCATTTGGCTTAGTCCAACTAAATAAACTGGAAGATAATATCCTTGTCAGACAAAAGAATTTTAAGAGGCAATTTGACTTCTTTGAAAAGCATAAAAAATTTTTTATAAATCCGAGGCAGACAAGTAAATGTAATACAGCATGGTTAGCTTACCCCATTCTTCTAAAGGACAATGCTCCATTTACAAGAAAACAATTCCAGCTATATCTTGAGAAAAGAAATATCCAAACAAGAGTAATTTTTACCGGAAATATAAATAGGCAGCCAGGTTTTATAAATATTAAAAAGAAAGTACATAATGATGGATATCCAAATGCAGATTTCGTTATGAAAAATGGAGTTTTACTTCCATGTCATCATGGACTCAACGATGAAATGTTTAAAAAGCTTCATTTTACAATAGAAAAATTTTTAAAAAAGTATGATAAGTGATAACCTATCTAATTTTTTTCAAAAAATAAAAAAAGATAAGGAATTTTGCCTACCAGTTACTAATAATAATTCAATTATTGGTTTTTTAAAGCCGATCACCTTTTTTGATATTGAGAATGATTCTATTATAAAAATTTTAAGGGATTGGAGAAACCAAAATATTGGAGCTTATTTAGATCAGAGAAAAGTAACTCTTAAAGGAACTCGCAAATGGTTGGCTGATCACATCTTAAAAAATCCAACAAAAATTCTTTTCTTTCTCAATTCAGTTGGAGGGATACCAATTGGGCATATGGGTTTGGCAAATGGATTAAAAATTTTGAATTCTATTGAAGTAGATAATATAGTTCGGGGTAAAACCAACTTTAAAAATGGTTTAATTACTTTAGCTCTAAATGACCTAATTACCTGGGCATTTAACTTTTCTGGATACCAAAAAATTTATTTAAGAGTGTTTTCTGATAATACAAGAGCAATAAATATGTACAATAAATTAAGATTTAAAGAAATGAAAAAGTATGCCTTAGGTTGTAAATTTGAGAAAAATATCAAAAAATTTTTTATTCTAGATAAAGATATAGAATCTGAAAAATACTTTTCATACATGGAACTCCAAAAAGTAGATCATTTTTTTAATTACAATAATATTAAAGATTACAAAAAGAAATGATTTTAACTGCAGGTCCATCAATCACAGAAAAAGAGATTGCATATGTAAATGATGCCGTTAAAAATGGATGGAATGAAAATTGGAATTCCTATATTATAAAATTAGAAGAAGCATTTAAAAATAAATTTAATGTAAAACATGCTCTTTTAACTTCTTCTTGCACAGGGGCAATGCATTTAGGGCTCAAAGCTTTAGGAGTATGTAAAGGTGATGAAGTTATAGTACCAGATTTAACGTGGGTGGCAACTGCTTCAGTTGTTAGATATGTTGGTGCAAAACCTATATTTGTTGATGTAGATAGATTTAATTGGACTATTGATCCGGATTCATTCAAAAATGCAATTACCAAAAATACGAAGGTTATCATTCCCGTCCATCTTTATGGACATCCATCCAATATGGACACTATAATATCTATTGCAAAGGAAAATGGGATAAAAATAATGGAAGATGCTGCACCTGCAATTGGAGCAACTTATAATGGTAAGTACTGCGGAACATTTGGAGATGCAGCTGCTTTTAGTTTTCAAGGTGCAAAAATGATGGTAACGGGTGAAGGAGGTATATTTTTAACAAACAATTCAAAAATTTATGAAAAAGTTTTTCAATACTCGGAGCACGGCAGAGGTAGTGATCCTGATAAGTCATTTTGGATTGAAGAAATTGGTTTTAAATATAAAATTTCAAATATTCAGGCAGCTCTCGGTCTAGCACAGTTTGAGAGGATAGACGAACTTATTAATAAAAAAAGATTGATTTTCTCTTGGTATGAAAAAAGATTAAAAAATTTAGAAGGAATTGATCTAAATAAAGAAACTAGTAAAGCAAAAAGTATTTATTGGATGTCTTCTTTTGTTATGCGAAAAAATTTTGGAATTTCTAGAGATGAATTAATAAAGAGATTAAAAATTGATGGTATTGATACTAGGCCTGTGTTCCCTACTATTAGTAAATATCCCATGTGGTATGCGGAAAATAAAAATAAGAATGCCCAAGAAATAAGCCAAAATGGAATTAATCTCCCAAGTGGACATAATTTGTCAGAGGAACAAATTGATCATATTTGTAATATTTTAGTTAAATATTTAGAAAATAATTGAAGTCAGAAATTTTATCTAGAAATGCAAGACTGAATGTTCTCAAAATGATATATCAATCAAAAGGATCTCATATTGGTAGTGCCTTATCAATAATCGATATCCTTTCGGTTTTGTATAATGGAGTTTTGAATGTTAATCCCAAATATCCAAATTACAAAAATAGAGATAGATTTATTTTAAGCAAAGGTCATGCATGCGTTGGTTTATATGCGGTTTTGGCCGAGTGTGGTTTTATTAGTAAAAAATTATTGGAAGAGTACGGTGATAATAGTTCAATACTTATGAACCATGCTAGTCATAAGGTCTGTGGTGTTGAGCATTCAACAGGAGCTTTAGGGCATGGCCTACCTGTAGGTGTTGGAAAAGCTTTGGTTGCGAAAATGAAAAATTTTAAATGGAAAACATATGTTTTATTAAGTGATGGAGAAATGCAAGAAGGTAGCAATTGGGAAGCCATAATGTTTGCCGCTCACCATAATCTTGATAATCTTGTTGCAATAATCGACTATAATAACCTACAGAGTTTAGATTCAGTTGACAAAACATTAAATATCAATCCTTTGAACAAAAAATTTACTTCCTTTGGTTGGAATGTAGAAGAGATTGGTGGCCACAATCATGAAGAGCTTAAGGAAACATTATCCCTGCTAAAGAACCAAAAAGGTGCCCCAAGTGTTGTAATTGCTCATACAATTAAAGGTAAAGGAGTCACTTACATGGAAAATAATGTAGGGTGGCATTATAAGGTTCCAAATTATAAAGAATATATAGAAGCTATTAATGAGATAAAAAGTGCGTAATTCTTTTATTAAAGTATTGGTGAAAAGCGCAGAGCATAATAAGAACATAATTTTGGTAGTGGGGGATTTAGGATATTCAGTTGTAGAGCCCTTTGCTAATAAATTTCCAGACCGTTTTATAAATGCAGGTGTTGCAGAACAAAATATGACGGGTTTGGCATCAGGAATGGCTTCAGAAGGATACCATGTATTCACCTATTCTATAGCTAATTTTTCATCTTTTCGCTGCGCTGAGCAGATTAGGAATGATATAGATTATCATAATTTACCTGTAACGGTGGTTGCTGTTGGTGGAGGACTTGCATATGGAAACCTCGGTTACTCTCATCATGCTATTCAAGACTTCTCATTGATGCGATCATTTCCAAATGTAGTAATAGTTGCACCAGCTGATCCTCTGGAAATGGAGGCATGTATGAAGTTTCTAATAAAAAATCCGCAGCCGTCTTACTTAAGAATCAATAAATCAGGAGAGGAAAAAATACCTAATAAGAATTTTAGCTTAAATCCAGGTACAGTAAATTTTTATACTGAAAACATTAAAACAAAAAATATAATATTGACAACTGGAGCTGTTCTTGATTTAGCTGTTGACATTTGGAAATCTGATAAAAATTTGATGCAAGAATGGTGCGTAGGATCTATACCAATTTGGGGAGAACCTTTCAGAAAAAAAATTAAACAAGAGTTGAGCTGGTACAATAAAATTGTTACTATAGAAGAGCATCTTATTTCTGGAGGGTTTGGTTCCTTCCTATTAGAGTCTAATCTAGATTGCAAAATAAATTGTTTGGATAAAAAAGTATGTAATGAAGTAGGAACTCAAGAGTATTTGAAAAATATGTTCGGTCTTAAGAAAGATATTAGTTTGGTATTAAAATGAAAAAACTGTTTATTAGTATTTTAACTCCAGTTTATAATGAAGAAGATAATATTCATCATATTTATGACCTGGTCAAAAAAGAAATGCTTCAGTTAGAAAAAAAATATGATTATGAACATATTTTTTCAGATAATTCAAGTATTGATAATTCACTTTCTATTTTAAAAAATATTCATTCAAAAGATAAAAAAGTAAAAATTATTTCCTTAACAAAAAATTTTGGTGTAACAAAGTCTACTTTAAACGCTCTATATAAGTGTTCAGGTGATGCAATAATACAAATTGATGCAGATTTACAAGATCCTCCCTCAATGATCTTAAAATTTATAAATGAATGGGAGAAAGGGAATATGGTTGTATATGGTGTAAGAACCGATAGAGATGAGAATCCTTTCATGAAGTTGTTAAGAAAAGGATTTTATCGAACTGCGAATCTACTTTCTAATGAAAATTTGATACCTGATGTTGGAGAGTTTAGACTTATTGATAAATCAATTATATCAGAATTAAAAAAAATTAACAATTACAACCCCTATTTGAGAGGTATCATAGCTAACATGGGCTTTAAGCAAATTGGTATTCCATATCATAGGGACAAAAGGTATAAAGGTAATTCATCAACAAATTTTTATAAACTTTTTGATTATGGGATTAATGGAATCATAAGTCATTCTTCTATTTTATTAAGGCTAGCAACAATTGTTGGATGTTTTTTAAGTGTCATTAGCTTTAGTCTCATAGTACTATACGTGGTATTGAAGGTAATACTTCCAAATTCTCCTCCTGGGCTTACGACTTTGAATATTTTTATTTTATTTTTTTCAGGAGTTCAGATGATATTTTTAGGTATTATAGGAGAATATATTGCAAAAATTTTTGATCAAAGTGTTGAAAGACCCATCGTAATTGAGAAAGAAATAATAGGATTTAAATAAAATTATTGGTAGTGGTCTAATAATTAAAATATAGTTTTCATAAATAAATTCATAGTATGAAACAAAGTTTTATAATTAAAGTATTTTATAAAGAATCACGTGCTTACCTACTGCTTTTTTTTATTGTATTGATGTTCTCAATTTTTTCAAGGCCATCATTAATTCCAAAGTTTTCTCCAGATAGTTATGGCTATTGGAGTATCTCCCAAGATTTCACAAGTCAATTCTCAAACATCAGGCCTTTTTTTTTCCCTTTTCTTATTAGGATATCTAACTACATATCTAATAATAATTGGCAAATAGTATTCTCACTCATACAAATAACTTTACATTCTATAGTAGTTTTATTTTTATTCAGAAATTTCAAAGTATATGATTTATCCACAACATCTTCTTCTGTTTGTTCTATAATTATCGGTTTTAATCCCTCATTATTATACTATTCTACATACTTTTTAGCAGATTTCACATTGGCAGTTTTAACTACATTTTCTTGGTATTTTTTTCAAAAATTAAATTTTCAAAATAAAAATTCTATAAAATATGCAATTCTGACAAGCGTGTTTAGTGGATTATGTATTGTGACAAAACCGATCGCTTTACTTATGATAATTCCAATTATATTAACTATCTTTTATTTAAATAGATTATCTAAAACAGTTATAAAAATTTCAATTTTAATGATTTTGGTAAATTTTTCATTTCATTTTTCGTGGGTTCAATTTAAGAACTCTTTTATACCCGCTTCGGAATATTCACAGTCATCTATATTATGGGGAGGTTTAAATATGACTGCCATCAGGGGAGGATTAATTAAATTTGGAGAAGGTACGAATTTATATTCAGTAATTGAAGAAGAGGGAATGCTTGAAAAAGCCAAAAAAATGAAAATTAAATTATCCTATACAATGGATACTCAACCAGATTATAAAGATATATACGACTCTTTAGGCAAGTATACTGGTATGGAAAAAGTCAAGCTTATGAATGATGAAGAATTTGCGATGAAAGTTATTAAAAATGCACCAATCCCACTGTTTTTTTATGCTATTTCAAATTGGCATAGTTTTTTCACGAAAAGATCATTCAATCCTTCCTTTCCACAAATGCCAAAGCTATTAAAAAAATTATATGCTTATATATTTGCGATATTATACAGACCTTTAATGCTATTACTTCTTTTGGCATCATTTTTTTTCATGTATTTAAATAAAAATATCCAATTACTCTTTATTTCGTTAGGTTTCATTTTATATGCAAGTTTAATAGTCTCTTTTCTGACACCGCATGGAGGAGAATTTCCCCGTTATAGAATATGGATAGAATACATAATGTGGTTTTGTGCTTTATTACCTGTGGGTGCCTTAATTGATAAAATTTTGTTTATGTATAAGAAAAAAAATTTAATTTAATAATAATTAGCCACTGGAAAGGATGAAATAGTTTTTAAATTTAAAAATGAAATTGTACATATGTTTTAAAATCTTATTCTTTTTATTCAATATAAGTTCTACTCAAGCTGCGGAATTAAAAATAGGCAGTCAAATGCCGAATACTAATTCTTTACTAAATGATATTAGCGGAAATCAAATAACTCTGAATGAAATCAAAGGAAAAAATGGTACCTTAATCATATTTTCTTGCAATACGTGTCCATGGGTAATTAGGTGGGAGGATAGATATGTCGAAATAGCAAATTCTTATTTAAAAAGAGGTATTGGAATGATTGCAATTAACTCAAATGTTGCCAGATTTAATGGTGATGATAGTTTAAATAAAATGAAAAAGCATGCTAAGGAAAAAAAATATAATTTCCCATATGCGCAGGATCCAAAAGCAAAATTAGCGTATGCATTTGGTGCTACAAAGACTCCTCATGTTTACCTTTTCGACGATAAGGACAATCTTGTATATCGCGGAGCAATTGATGATAATGCCCATGATGCGTCTAATGTAGAGCAGCCATTTTTATCCAACGCATTAGATCAATTATTAGCAGGTAGAGAAATAAAAAAAACTACTAGCAGAGCAATTGGTTGTTCAATAAAATTTCCGTAGGACATGGAACAAACTTATCAATTTATAATTATTGGTGCTTTATTATTTGAATATGGTTTATCAACAATAAGCTCACTACTAAATATGAAAAGCATTTCAAAAATAATTCCAGAAGGTTTTCAAGAATACTACAATGAGGATAAGTATGCAAAATCTCAATCATATTTACGAGATAAAACGAAATTAGGTTTATTCTCAAGTACCTTTAGTCTTTTGCTGATACTAATTGTAATTCAATTTGGCCTATTTGGAAAATTAGATGAAGTTGTTCGCTCTAATTCAACAAATTACATTACTTCTGGCCTGCTTTTTTTCGGGATTTTGTTTGTAATTAATGATATCCTTAATCTACCATTCTCCTTATATAGCACATTTGTCATTGAAGAAAAATATGGTTTTAACAAGACCTCGGTAAATACTTTTATTTCAGATAAGTTAAAAGGTTATGGCCTTACTATTATACTTGGTAGTGCAATTATAGTACCAGTCCTTTATTTTTTTAATACTTTTCAAAACAATGGATGGTGGATTGCCTGGGCTTTAATGACTGCATTTATGATTGCTGTACAACCATTGTTTGTTCATGTAATTGCTCCTATGTTTAATAAGTTTACACCTCTTGAAGAGGGTGAATTAAAAGTTGCTATTGAAGATTTTGCTAATAAAGTAAATTTCCCTATCGGGAGGATAGATGTTATGGATGGTAGTAAGAGATCTGCTCACTCTAATGCTTATTTTAGCGGATTTGGAAAATCTAGAAGAATTGCACTATTTGATACTTTATTAGATAAACATTCAACTGAAGAAATAGTATCCGTAGTTGCACATGAGATAGGGCATTATAAGAAGAAGCATATAATTACTGGGACTATTCTTGGCATTATAGAAACAGGTATAATGCTTTTTATTTTTAATTTGTTTATGAATGATAGTGAATTATTTTCAGTATTTTCTGTAGATAAAGTCTCTATTTACTGTGGATTAGTATTTTTTAGTATGCTGTATGCTCCTGTAAGTATGTTCACTTCAATTTTCACAACAGCATTAAGCCGTAAAAATGAATTCGAAGCCGATGCTTATGCTTTAGAAACAACTCAAAAACCGGAACCACTTATTTCCATGCTTAAGGGATTATCTGCTAGCAATCTTTCCCATTTGACACCACATCCTTTAATGGTTTTTCTTTCTTATAGTCATCCGCCCGTTGTGGATAGGATAGCTGCAGTTCAATTGAAGTAAGATTGAATAGATATTTAAATTTATTCCAATTTGAGATATATCACATTTTTTTAAAACTTTTTAATTTTTCCTTATTTTTATTTTTTTTACAAAAAAACATAGTTTTTTCTAATGAAAAAACTGGCGCAGAAAAAGTTAATTTTTTAACTGCAAATCCTTTTTCATTTTTTCATATTATTACTGATTTAGAGAATCAAGAAAGTCAGAATGCTTATGGAATTCTACGCTTTCCTGAATCTAGAATTAAAAATAAATATCCTCTGATTTTAGGTGTTAACGGTAGTAAAAATTGGGCGGATCATCATTTAGAATATATGGGAATGTATAGAAAACTAGGATTTGCTACCTTTGAAATACAAAGTTTTAATAGCAGGAATGTTAATTCAACAGTGGGAGATCAGACAACCGTTACAACTGCC
>CEUJ01394040.1_pt1 | contig 10177 bp, 9 predicted proteins | sample 361531 | NCBI WGS metagenome assembly CEUJ01 (sample SAMEA2622842, study PRJEB7988) | marine metagenome | biome: marine biome (ENVO:00000447); feature: marine epipelagic mixed layer (ENVO:xxxxxxxxx); material: "saline water (ENVO:00002010), including plankton (ENVO:xxxxxxxx)" | depth 140 m | reverse complement strand
TCTCTCGCCCTCACCGCCGCCGCTTCCGCAAGCTGGCCCCGTGTGGCCTTGCCCCGCGCGACGGCCTGCAGCCGCCCGGCCGCCTTCTCCCTCCTCGCCGCCTCCGCCGCCTCCGTCACCACCTCGGGGCCACCAGGCTTTGTTTCACAAATCGTAATATTATCACCGAACATTGCATCATTGTCAGGATTGTTTACATAATTATCAATGGAATATTCTAGATCTTGTTTTGGCAAATTAAATTGCCATAAAATATTATGAATTTTATAATATAATGCATATGTTTTTATTCCTAACGTAGTGAATTTAATAATTTCAGCAATTAGAAATTTGTAGTATTTACTTTCTATACCTGATAATTTTTCTATTTTAGGTTTTTCATTTTCATATATATTATGTTTAATAATTGCTAAATTTTTATTAATTTTAAGATGTAATTCATGTAAAAATTTTAAAATTTTTTCTAAAATTGTAAATATTTTTTTATAAAGGGTTTCGCGATCAACATTTTTCCATGTTATAGTATTGAATTCAGGCTTGGCAATAGTTGTAAAATTACCATAATTTAAGTTTGTAATTTTACCAGGAGTACAATTACCATTACCATTTGAATTCGGTTGAGATTTATCCCAATTCTTTGCATTATCGTTAAAAAGATCTCTATTCAGCTTTAATACTATGTGGGATTTAATATTGCCTATTATTTCGGACAAGATTTTACTATCAATTAATGTATTACACTCCAATACTAATTCAATATATGCTGTAATTACATCATTATTTATTCGGGAATTATTATTTGCATGTGTATCTTTTATTAACTCATTAATCTCAGGAATAAATAAATTTGAATTATTTGAATTATCCTGGAATTCGGCGTATGCATTTATGATCTTCTCATGATGCTCTTTCAATTTTTCTTTAGACGTTTGATTTGTTTTATTAATTTGCAATAAATCTTGAGGGAACTCTAATTTAGAGATTAAATTTTTTAACTTTGTATTAACATCATTAATACCCTCTGTGTCGTTCAATTTAGTATTCTGTATATCTATTATTTTATCTATATTTTTTTTATTAAAAAATATATACTCGGAAAAATCAGAACTTTTATCAAATAATTTTTTTGAATTATTTTTTGCATCTAAAATTAAATTATGAACTAAAAGTGCAGCGTGCAATGGGCAATTTGATGAATTAACTATCAAACTATACAATGATTGTTGCTTTTGCCCGATACCACCAATTTGATTATATATTGGATATTCTATAATAGCCGAATTTTTTTGATTATTTTTTTTAGAAATATTTAATTTTAATTTTTTGAAATTTACTTTAGAATTATTTCTACTGCCGGATTTTCTTTTTTTAGAATTATTTCCACCAATTCCAGATCGAGATCGTTTTTTAGAATTATTTCTACCCACTCGTGATCTTTTTTTAGAATTATTTCTATTATATTTTCTCAATGTTACTTTAGAACTATTATTATGTTTACGTTTTATTCCTTGTAAAACCATTTGTATTAAAATATATAAATATTTTATTTAACTTTTTAAAACAAATAATTACTAAAGTTAAAATTTAAATAAAGATTATAATTTTATTTATATTAATATCTAAATAATATCTTATAAATATAAATATGTCAATAATTAATTTACAACAACCTCCATATATAAGTACATTTAATGAAGATAGTTTTAATGCATCAACAAAAGATGGTACTAATACTAATCCAACAATAAGATTTCAATTTAACTACGGCTCCCCATCTACTAATTATAAATTTTGTCTTGATTTATCCGGGGTTTCTTGTGGAACACCTGGAATTATATTATCAAATCAAACTTTATCTAATACAAATTCTACTCCATCTTTATTATTTAATAATATAGAATATTGGTTTAATACAATTCATATATCTCAACCTGGCCATCCTTTAATAGATTATAAAAACAGTACAAATACTGCAACTAATGATAGTAGTATGTGTGGTTTAACTATAATAAATAATTCTACTAATAAAGATTATTTAGTTATTTATGTACCAATAATTTCTTCACAACAATCAAATAACGGTGGAGATATTATTGAAAGTATAATAAGTGCAGTAGTATCTGATCCTTCATCATGTATAATTAATAATACCTCTTCTTCATTGGGTAATATGTATTCAAGATCTATAAATTTAGGTGAATTAATACCATACTCACAATATTATTATTTTGGTAATAGTAATAATAATCAAAATGGTAAAAATGTTACTACGATTTTTTATCCTAGTTCTCAAGCAATTAAAATTAATCCTACTACAATGACTAATTTAAAGCATATAGCATGGGAAACAACATTTTTATATCCATCACGCATTACATCACTCACAACACGTACTAGGGGTGTATATTTAGCAACAAATAAACCAACTAGTAGTTTAGAACAAGAAGATGATATATATATATCGTGTCAACCTACTACACAAGAAGGAGAACTATTAGAAGATGTAAGTAAAACACCCGATACAGGTTTACCTTATAGTGAACAATTAAATAGTCTATTATCAAAATCAAGTGATACTGTTGGTATTGTAATGGGTAGTATTTTAGGTATTATATTAATGATTGTAATTATGAAAGGCGGAGAAAAATTGCTAAAAGTTTCCACACTTAAATTTTTGAAATTAATATAAATGTTAAAAATAATAAATCAATTATTAAATATTAGTAATTGATTTATATAATTTATTCTATTGTGTTTTTACCAATTCTGTTACTCCTTCAAAAGTAGTAGAACTTATTGGTCTGTAATCCGTTGGATTATTTGTAGTAGAGTAATTAACTATTGATATTTTTTCTACTGTTTCCTCTTCTAAAGTCGCGTTAGATAACTGTGACTTTTGTACTATGCTCTCATTACCTTTATTTAAATTGTTCATAACATTTGTACGGTAGTTATTATTCGGCATAATTAATTTAGGATGAGTTACTCGACTTCTTCTTACTAATTCTATAAAACTGATCCCCACCAATACTCCTAAAAATATATTTGCTCTTAAAAATATTAATACTGTTAATAAAATAAAAACACCATAACTATAAATAGTAGTAATATATGGTGATATTTCATAAGGGGTTGCAACACCGCTTAATAAATATATAATAAGTATAACGCCTAAAATAATTTCATGATTTTTAATCTGTGTACTTACTTTTTTAACCAATCCCATATATAAAATACCAATATATATTATATTTTTTAAAATTGAAAAAAATGATATTTTAATTTGATATAAATATATAATTAAAAATAATTATATGACATTAAATATTATCGATATATCTCAATTAAATAATAATACAGATGATATAATATGTAATGCTGCTAATACATATTTAGGAAATCGCGGATATTGTATATATAAAAATAGTATTGATGAAAAAACTAAGATATTTATTAGAACTAAATTAATTGCTAAACCACGCATATTAAATTCGCCAGTTGAATCAAATAGTTTTCCATTATATTTAGAATCTAATAATAAATTGTATCTTCCAAGATATTTTGGTATTAAATATTTCGGTAAACCTAAAGCATATAAAATATCTCTAGGTAAAGATATAGATTTAAAATTTAATGGAGAATTAAGAGATTATCAAAACGAAATTATACAAACATATTTAGACTTTATTGATTATAATAATCCTAAATCATTATTGGAAGGAAAAGGTGGCGCTCTAATTGATGTTGGTTGTGGAAGAGGTAAAACAGTTATGGCTTTAAAAATCATAACAATGATAAAAAAAAAGACAAGAATTATTGTTCATAAAGAATTTTTAAAAAATCAGTGGATTGAGAGAATTAATCAATTTATTCCTGATGCAAAAATAGGATGTATTCAAGGACCAATTATTGATATTGATGATAAAGATATTGTTATAATTATGTTACAGTCATTATCACAAAAAGAATACCCCGTTGAATTATTTGATGATTTTGGATTTACTATAATTGATGAATGTCATCATATTTCAAGCGAAGTATTTAGCAAATCATTACAAAAAAAAATTACCCCTTATTCATTAGCGCTAAGTGCAACTATGGATAGAAAAGATGGATTAACATGGGTATTCAAACAATTTCTAGGTGAAATAATATATAAAGAAAAGAGACGATGTGAAGATAATGTATTAATAAAAGCAATTGAATATAGAGTAAATAATGATGATGATTATAATGAAGTAGAATTAGATTTCAGAGGTAATCCAAAATATAGTACAATGATTTCTAAATTGTGTAATTACAATAGTAGAAGTGAATTTATTATTAGTGTAATCAATACGGAATTAAAAATTAACATTAATCAACAAATAATATTATTATCGCATAATAAATCATTATTAAATTATATTTATAAAGCAATAACACATCGATCTATATGTAGTGTAGGTTATTATGTGGGAGGAATGAAAGAAAAAGATCTAAAAGAGAGTGAAAATAAAACCTTGATTTTAGCAACTTATGCTATGGCAGCAGAAGCATTAGATATAAAATCATTAACTACATTAATATTGGCAACACCTAAAACTGATATAGTTCAAGCATCTGGTAGAATATTAAGAGAAAAACATGAACAACCATTGATAATTGATATTGTTGATACGCATGATCCATTTCTAAAACAGTTTGAAAAAAGAAAAAAATTCTATTATGATAATAAATATAATATTATTTCAACAAATAATGAATTGTATTCTACACTAGATCACTATAAAAATTTAGTATATAATGATGAAAACAAAATATGGAAACAGTTATTAAAAGCAACTCGCGGATCAAAAAAACAACCTAGGAAATGCAACATAGATATTCAAATTAGTATAGACTAATATAGACTAATATAGACTAAACATCAAAAAATTTATAAAATACATAATATATATCAATTAATATGTATTTTATATTAGTAAAATTTTATTTTAATACTGTGTACACTGTTTATTTGGTGTAACACCCCCCAATGGCGGATCGCTGAAATCATAACCATATCCCGCTGAAGTATTAAAACTTGGACCTACTGTTGGTTCATTATTAGGAAGTATTTTATTTTCTCCATTTACAATTATCGCAGGATCTAGTGTAGTTAATGAACCACCGGTCATGCTATATCTTCTTGTTCTATGTTTAATATGCAATTTTGGACGATGCATTGAGTGACGTCTTGTTCTACGTCTTGATTGACTCCTTGATCTACGTCTTAATTGACTACTTGATCTACGTCTTGATTGTTTTCCAGCAAATCTCCTTGTTCTTGATTTAAAAGTTCGTCTTTTATATTTATATCCACCTTTCATATATATTATAAAAATATAATTATTTTTTTTCTAATAAAAATAATTCTCTTTTTGTGTTAATTTTATTACTATCATTTGAATTGTTAGGCGATTCTTGTAATAATCGTTTGGGTATCCATTTCTTAAATTTTTTATTATAGATACATATAAATGATAAACATTTATCAGTATGAATAAATTTATCATCTTCTATATTTTCAAAAGTTTCTTCATCTTCGCTTTCTTCTAATAAATCTAAATTTCTATTTTCTACAATATTTCTAAATATATTATTCATATAAATGCTCAATTTATATGTATTAATTAATGCTTTATTATAGAAAACTAATTCTTTATTATCAATACAATAAAGATTATATAAATCATGTCCTAAATCTGCTTTAATTTTAAAAATTGCTTCTACAGTTTTTATATTATCTTTATTATTTAATACATATGTTCCTACATTTTTAGTTTTATTATAAACATTTATACTGTATGGGGTATAATATATGTTATATATATTATTAAATACATCATTATATGAATCAGTTATAAATGGTAATCTTATATAAAGATCGCATTTATGAGATTTAAAATTTTTATTATATAAGTTATCAAAAATAATTTTTGATATTTTAAGTATATCAATAAAATTTTTACTTGATCTATTTTTGAATATAGCATAATTATAATTATTATAATTAACAACGTTATCGATTATAAAATAATTATTCTTGTCTATTGTTGATAAATATCCATATAATAATACATTATTATACGATAATGTATTATCAAATTCAATATTACATTTATAAAATGTATCAATATTATTAAATTTTATAACGCATATTTTATCAGTATCAAAATATGTAAACCATAAAAAACATTTTTTTCCTACAGGTCTAATTGTATAATAATCATTATCTAATTTTGATAAAACGGATAAATTTATTTTTTGATCTGAAAAATATTGTTTATCGATATTTGAAAATCGCGAACTTAATATCTTATTTACATTACTGCTTAATATAGTAAATTTATTAATTTTATTCATATTATATTATATTGTAATTATAAATTTAAATTATTTTTTTTATTATTTAAAATGTAGCCATCGATGATTGCTCGATAATATCATAATTTAATCCTTTATTATTGAATGATTTATTATTGAATGATTCATTATTGAATGATTTATTATTGAATGATTCATTATTGAATGATTCATTATTGAATGATTCATTATTAAGCATTTGATTATTTGATGTATTATTATTTAAATCATTAAAAAAATCTCTTAATTCATTTTTGATCATATTGGAATCTATTTTAGAGTTTTTATCTATATTATTTTCACTTATTATTTTATTTTTTTCTATATTATCATCTAGACTATTACTTTTTGATCTATTATTATTTTCTGTTCTATCATTATTATTAATTATTTTATAAATATTTTCGTATTCCGTTTTAGGTTTATTTATTAAATCTTTTATTTTTGGACTTGTTAAATTTTTTTTAAAATATTCATAAAGATAATGTAATATAACTATAGTTATTAATGATATTATAATTGTACATAGACTATCAAATAACATATATATTATAATTAATTAATTAATTTCTATATTATACGTATCTAATAATATTATTAGATAATAATATTAGATAATGTTATTAAATATATATTAAATAACTTCTAAATCTTTCAATTTCCAATATTCAAATTTATTATTCGATATCGGTCTCTTTATAATAAATGGTATCTTCTTTTCTCTCAATTCCATATTTGCTATAATTTCACCATCAATAATTTCTTCTTGTAGATTGATAAATGGTTTTGCACCATCATTTAATTGTTTTGTTCTTGCACCAATAATACGTGTTTTTTCATATTTAGTTAAAATAGGTAATGTAGTATGATAAGTATCATTGATTACATTATTTTCATCTCTACTAACATTACATAATTTTTCAATTACATTATAATTAATATTATTTATCTCTTTATGATTTTTTTCAATAAAACTTCTATTATTTTCTAATTTTTTTAAATAATTATCATCATCACTATCATCATCACTATCTAAATCTATATTATAATTACTTGTACTATTATTTAATGTCTTTTCTAATACATTAAGAGGATTCTCCATTTCTTTTTCTTTACTTTTTTGAGAACTATCCTTTACACCATCTTCACCATCAACTTCTTGCTGAATGCTAATATCTAAATCAGAATTATCATCTAAATCGGAATCATCTGTATAATTTTGATTATCTTCTTCGTTAGAATTTTCTGAATATAGACTATTTTTATCATCATCTATTTTTTCATCATCTAAAGATTTCTTTTCTAGACTTAACTCCATAATATATAAATATATAATAAATTATATTTATATATCAATTTTAATTTAAATTTGTTTTCCAACTATAATCAATTTTAATTTAAATTTGTTTTCCAACTATAATCACATTTACTACATAAATATATATATTTCATATTTGTATCATCATATCTAATAATAATAATTTCTCTATTATTTTCTTCAAAATCTTCTGTATTTGTTATACACGATTCATTAGGGCATTTAATAGTATTCATTCGAGGAAGAGTTGGATCTAATTTTGTAAATTTGTTGACATACTGATTCATTTTTTGAGAATTATGATTCAATCTAGTTTTAGAAACACAAATATTTTCTGAATTAACTATTTCATCGTTATTACCACAATTTCTACAATAATAAATTAATTCATTATTATCTGTTTCGGATAATTTAATATAGTACATATTTTTACAGTTTACACAAAAATGCATATATATATTATAACTATTATAACATATAATTTTAAATCAATTATTTATTTAAAATAAAAAATTTTATTGAAATAATTTTTATTTTAGTCGCAATGATATTTCATTAAATTTATTTTCTAAATTATTAAAATTTACTAAATATTTTGAGTTATATAGTCCAAATCTAATAATGCTATTGTCCTCTATCTCATTTTTCAAATTATTTAGATTTTTCAGTATTTTATCTTTATTTTCTAAAAATTTTTCGACAATTATATCATAAAAATTTTCAAAATTATTATTTAAAAAACGTTTATTAAGAATACCTAATATTGCTATTTCTATATTTTTATAATTTAACATATCATTATACTGTTTATGATCTCGATGTTGTATTGTTAATCCTGGTTCATTTGTAATTGGTATATTATTTAAAACTGTTGTTAATGTTAATAATATAGTAGATATAGTTTGACAACTAGTCCATCCTTCTCCTTTCCAAGTATTTAACATAGATAGACACACTTTACCATTAATATATAAGTTTGGATTAAATCTTGTATATCCGTCATTTGTATGATAAATTACTATGGGTGGATCAAAAGGATATGTATTTGGAAAATTAAACTCAAATAAATAATATCCATATGCATATGGTGTATCTTCTCCGCCTATTATTAGCGCATATCCTTTTGTCATATTAGTTTCGTCATGGATATAATATATATTATCTATAGGATTTTTTTTTATTTGCTTTATATCACTTATTAGTCGTCTCATATTTATTTGATTCATTATAATATAAAAACTGGGTTATTTTTATATTATAATTTTAAATAAAATTGAGATAAAATTTTTTCAATAATATATTTTATAATATATTATATGAATGGAATGAAAAAAAGTGTAAATTTTTCAAATTATATACAAAATTTGCGTTCTGAAAAAGGAAACGAATTTACACATACTAGAATAGGAGACAAGTCAAATAATATATATGGTGGAACTTTTAATATACAAAATATAGACGAATTTTATAATAATTATTATGAGCATGTCTTCTTAAATAGTAATAAAGAATATTTAACAGAGAGACAATTAATTGATAATGGACCAGCGCTAATAGATTTAGATTTAAGATATTCTTCTAGTGTTTCAAAAAGACAACATACATATGAACATATTATTGATTTTATAATGTTATATGCATCTAAAATTTCAGAAATTTATAATATAAATAATGATGATGTAATTAATGTTTATGTTACACAGAAAAAAAATGTTAATCAACAACCTGATAAAACTAAAGATGGTATTCATTTTGTTTTTACAATTAAAATGCATAAAGCTGCTCAAGTAATTATTAGAAACAAACTATTAAAAGAATTAGGTGTTATGTGGGATGATATACAATATACAAATACAGTTGATGATATTATAGATGAAGGTATAGTTAAAGGTCATGTAAATTGGCAATTATATGGAAGTCAAAAACCTAATAATGAACCTTATTGTTTAACTAATTATTTTACACTTAAATATGATGCCTCATCTGATTATTGGAATTTAAAAGAAGAAAATTTATCTAAAATAAAAATTCTTGATCATCTTAAATTTATGTCTGCTAGATATGATAAGCATATATCGTTTGAATTAAAATCGGAATATAATGAAGAATTTGAATCTCAAAAAAAAAATTTAAATATGAAAGATCAAAAAGCAAAACCTATTGTTATAAAAAATAAAATTAATCTTGTTGGCTACGATTATTCTAAAATTACTAATAAAAAAATATTAGATGAACTAATTGAAGATCAGTTTGATAATATTAGACATATTGATTATGAATTAAAAGAGACACATGAATTTACTATGATTTTACCTGAAAAATACTATGGGGAGTCTAGTTATAATAAATGGATCCGTGTTGGGTGGGCTCTAAAAAATACTGATGATAAAATGTTTTTAACATGGATGCAGATGAGTAGTCAATATAAAAATTTCTCATTTCTAGATATCCCAAAATATTATGATATGTGGA
>CEUJ01179234.1_pt1 | contig 10194 bp, 17 predicted proteins | sample 361531 | NCBI WGS metagenome assembly CEUJ01 (sample SAMEA2622842, study PRJEB7988) | marine metagenome | biome: marine biome (ENVO:00000447); feature: marine epipelagic mixed layer (ENVO:xxxxxxxxx); material: "saline water (ENVO:00002010), including plankton (ENVO:xxxxxxxx)" | depth 140 m | reverse complement strand
GGTTTTTCCCAGAAGTGAGTATCGGTTTCAGAACGGAAAAATATAGTACCTCTTTGTTCTAAATTATATACCATAATCTCTGTTTCTTCATCTACTGTGATACAAACGTGACTACCGTTAATTTTAAATCTAGCCTCTTTTTTATCTTTCATTTTTTCTTTAACTTTTTCTAAATAGATTCTTTTAACTGGTTGTCCTTTTAGTTCTTTAGGCTCATCAATATACATTTCTTCTAAACTGATGTCTACAGTTAGATTTTCATTATTTAATAATATATCATCTACAAAACCTTTTTCAGGTTTCTTAAAAGATTTAACACCATAAAGTTCTTCTACTTCTTCTAAAGATAATTTTTTAAATACTATGTTTTTATTGATTCTCATACACCGTTGTTTAAAAATAAATAGGTGTATAAGTCTTAGACTGAGTTAATAAATGTAAAAGTTATGTAATGTATATTAAAGTGCTCCTTCTAAAGTTTTAATAAGATTGTCAATATCACTTGGGTTACCAGTTTTAACATTATTTTTTTTATTAAATGATGAATCAGTAATAAATAATTTAGGTGCACCTCTCCATTTACCATCATTAGTTGCCATACCACTACCCATTGGGGCACCACCAAAAATCTCTTTCGTTTCAATTATGTCATCATGTAGTGTTTTACCATCAGAACATTTTGTAGTACTACATCCTCTTGTGTCTCTTTCTGGTTTCACCCAATATGGTTTCTCACAATACATATATAATCCAATAACATTATTATCTTGTGCCCATTTTTGGAAATTCTCATTTTTATCCATATTTTTTTTCAATTTTACACATGGGGGACACGAATAACTACCAAAAAATAGTAATACTGGACCATTATGGTTTTTAATATCTGCAGAACATTCTTTCCATTCCATAGGTACAGTTGCGTCATAATCAACTACAGTTTTATGTCTAAGGAAATGATCTTCCCCTCCTTCATCATTTAACTGTTCTTTTAGAGATAACCCCATTAATCTTCTCATTTTATTTGTTTCGTCTAATCTAGTTTTCATCTTGATAGTTTTTTATATAAATATAATTAACTTATAAAAAGGAAAAATTAAGAGGAGGGGGGCTGGGGGGAGAAGTCGACAGTTCCGCCGGTCAATTTTAAAAGTGACATAAGTATTACAAAAGTAATTGCATAAAAAAAGGTATTAAATCAATAATACCTTTAATATCTCCTTTCTAGATAATTAGTTTATGTTGTTATTTTAAAGAATCTGGTAATGTTCCCAATGCAGGAATTGCTCTCCTTCTCACACCACCATAACCACCTGCAGAACCACCTCTAACTACAACATCATATATTCTACTTAACATTTCTCTATCCTCTTCAGTAAATGATACTGGACGACTCTCCCCTTCTACCCAAGATTGTTCAGAAATAATTTCTTTATATTGTTTTTCAGTTATTCTAATTTTCATGATAAATGTCCTTATATACCAAAGTAATTATCTTCGAAATCTTCCATCCATTCGTCCCCATCATCATAATTTCTTTTAGGACGAATACCTGGTTTATCAAACTTTAAATTATTTTTACTAATATAATCATTTATCTTTTTAACCGCCTTAGCAAAATCCGCTTTACTATTAGAAATATCGATCCATTCTTTATCACCTTTTTTTCTAGTATAATATCTAACAGAAGTTGTGTTTAATCCCTCTCCATCATCAATAGGGTCATTAGGATCTAAATTAGAACTATTAAAAGTTTTTACCACTACATATTCCCAAGGATCAGTAGGCGACATTGTAAAAACATCTGTACTCTTATCCATTACCACTCCTGTCCAATGAAAGTTATCTGGCTTTTGTTCTTTTAATACTCTTTTAAGTATTCTTTTAAGATCTGTTTCTGTTAACCTAAATACTTTACCGTTTTTCTTAATTTTCATAATATTATGTTTTTTTATATAAATAATTTATTATTTGTTATTACAAACCAAAAATTCCATCTACATCAATTTCAGGATCAACCATAAATGTACGTACTCTACCATCATTAGACTGTAGTGGTAATGTTTTAGGTTCTTGAAACCAACTATCTATATTATCAACTATTTCTTTTAACCAATTTTCTATTTTTTTATAAAATCTGTTAGTGCTACTTAATTTTCTTTTTAAATGATGAAAAATCATATGTCCATATGCTTCAGCAGCTTGTTTATCTAAATCAGTTCCCATAGTCTTATTATATTTAGAAAAGAAATCAACATAGTTAGTACCTGTAGTATCGTTATCTCTTTCAGGGTCATTAAAGTGACTATCACTACCTTCCCACCAATTTTCTACTTCTTCACAGAATTCAACTGCTTCGTTATATTCTATATCAGTATTAGATCCTTTTACATCATTCAATGCATCTTCTAAAGCATCCTGTTCAGTAATAACTTTTTTTATAATTTTTTTAAGGTCTGACTCACTTAAAGTTAATATATTACCGTTTTTTTTAATTTTCATAATTTTTTATTTTATTATCCACATTTACACCAAGCCTTACCACCTTTATATGCTATTAACTCTCCGTCTGGATTTGGTGCAACAGAACCCGGAGAAGTCATTTTTAATGTAACTTTTTCTCTAGCAGTTCCAGTACAACCTGTTTTAAATTTACCATCCTTACCAGTTTTTCCACAGTTCTTATCTTGTTCTTTTTTTGCTAATTCACGCATTACTTTCTTACAAGAAGGTAATGATGATGTTTTCGATGAATCTACTTCATTTAATGTTCTTTTTACAATTCTTTGTAGATCTGTCTCACTTAGTGATATTACTCTACCGTTTTTCTTAATTTTCATAATATAATGTTTTTTTTTATATAAATATAACAACTTTATAAAAACGACAAATTAAAAGAGGGGGCTGGGGGAGATTCCGACAGTTCCGCGAGTTAATAAATGTAACCATCATTTAATGATGAACTTTACAAAATTCTTTATAAGTTCGTATAAAACGATTATTGTTAATATTTTTTCAATATCCTCCATTTATCTTTAATAATATTGTATCGATATATTTTCCCAAAGCGTAAGGTGCTTCTTCTTTAGATAAACCATATATATTTTCTACATGTGATGAAAAATTATGAGTTAATTTATTTATAGGAAAATATTTTAAAGTTTGTAGTTCTCTCTTCATCTCAATAAATCCGTACTCCGTAAATACCGCATCATAAAACGGTGTCATTATAAAGACTCTTTCCTTATCGTATTCTGGCCCCAATACCTCTGTTTCAGATACCATCCGATTCACCACCTTATCTAAATATTTTTTAACGTTATCTTCCATTAGTGATTGTTTATCAATATAAACCATTAAGAGTCTTAGTACCCATTACATTATAGTATTTATTGTATATATCATTGTCTACATAGTATTTACGTATCTTACTATTTAGAAAACCTACATACATCTCATAAACATATCTCATTTCATTCTTACTTAATGGGAATATATTTTTACAGTATCTAATAAAAGGTCCTGAATATGGTAATGTATACTGGAAACTATAAGTGGTGTTTTCAAAAAAGGGATAGTTTATTCTCCTTTTTTCATAATCTATCTCAGTCTCCCTTAATAGTTGTTCTACCACCTTATCTAAAAATTGTTTTTGTTTTTCATTTTTTAAATTTCTAATGAAATTTTTTATGAACATATCTCTAAATTGTATATCTCTACTTTCATTAATGGTGGTATTTTTAAATAACGTTTCAGGATTAGAAAAACGAAATATCGGATTATTGTATTTAAGCCAATCGTAATACTTAGGAAGAATATAGTCCTCTATCTCTTCATTAGATAAACCATATATATCTCTACAATGTTTATGAAAATTACTATTTTGTGTTGTAGGATAATAAGGTGTCAATGTAGTAAACTCACTAAAAGGATATTTCCAGTAGTAATCGTATTTATGTCCAACGTTTGCGTCATTTTTAACAACTTTGAATTTTGTTTCAGATTTTAAGTTTTCTAATACCTTTTCTAAATATTCTTTTTGTTTATCCCCACTCTCATTAATATCATGTCTACTCATACCCCATGTAGTGGCAACATTAAAATCATTCTTTCTAAGTCTCTTTAATACTTCCTTTTCTATAATATCCATATAACTATTCCATAGTATTATAGACTCTTCATAAGTTATCCCATAGATATCATTTACATATTTCTCAAATCGTTGTGGGTACTTATGATTTTCCCATCTACCGTCCATCCAAATTGAAACGGACAATAAAGAATCACCCGTTAATTCTTCTTGTTTAAATATTGCAAATGGAAACGTTATCTTACTATCGGTTATAACAGTATCTTTGAATAACCTTTCTAATACCTTATCTAAAAAATTTTTCTGTTTGTCCACATTCTCATTAAGATATTCCACATTTTCTATTATATCTCTAAGAAAATTCTTGTAATTGTACCACAAAGAATATGTTTCCCAATCAGTTAACCCATATATATTTACACAATGATTTAAAAAAGGATCATAGATAGAGTATGGTTCTTTATTTCTCCATATAGTAGGTCCCTCAAAAATAATCTTTAAATAATCTAACCTTATATTATACCAAGGAAAAGAAATAATATTGTTTTTCTTATCTATTATTGTTTCTTTAACTATTGTATTATATACCTTATTTAAAAATTCTTTTTTTTTGTCCATTACTTATCTTTGTGTTCACAATCCTTTTTATGTTTAAACCATCCACCACATTTACACTTCACATAATATACCATCGGACCTACTATCGGAGCGGACGCTACCATTGTCCACACATTTGGATGCCAATGATCACCACAAATTCCGAATACATGTTTAAAAAACTCTACTACCATATAAGTAAATATATTTGAATACTAAAAAATACCTGGAAAATTTTTCCCAATACCCTTTTCCCACCAGAAATGGGTGTTGTTTTCAGAACTCTAAAATTTCCTGGAAAATTTATGGAGAACATCACCCCCCCTTATTTCGTCAAAACACCCCCAGAGGGGAGGGGGGATACGTAGGGGTACTGGAGGGGGGACCCCCCAGAGGGGTTTTAAAGGGGGAGGTAATAACAATAAAAACTAAATACATAAGAGACTCCCCCCCTATGGTATGGACCTATACAAATATACGAATAATAAATGAGAATGTCAAATATATGGGCATAAAAAAAGGGGGGAATACTTTGTAACAAAACTCTATATTCCTACCCCCTTAAGGGTTCTTAGGTTAAAACTATTGGGGAGTGTTTTACCTCATCGCCCTACTTGTGGTGTACAAGTTAATGTTATGTAGTGATCAAATCTGCGCTTATATTTAACAACCAAATTTTATCTATGATGGAGGGACCCCGAGGGGAACTTCCAGAGATTACGATTTGTACCTCTTCATAACTTTTGTACTCCACTATATCAAACAACTATAATATAAATATAGGACTATTATTTGTAATAGTCAATACTTTTTTTATTTTTTTCTTTATACCTCATCCAGTATTCTTCATTATAATATTCATTATATATACGTTCCATTTGAATATCTCTTTCAGTTACTATAATAGGTAGGTGATATATTTCATCACTGTATGGATCTTGTTTAGTATTCATCATCCTTTTTAATTAATTCTTTTACCACCATCCATATTCCGATTGGCCAGATAGTGATTAATATTAGTCTCTCTATCATTGTAAACGATTCGAATAGTTCCTCATCACCCTTTAGGATTTTTATCTCCTCAGCGTAGTACTTCGATGATACCTCCACAATGAATGTGAACCCCAATCCTATTAAAAAATAATACCACAACATATTAATAAATATAAGGAAAAACTTTCATAAAAAAAAGTCCATTTATATTTGGTAGTCTAAAAAATTTTTTGTATCTTTATATTGGTCTGATACTGAAATACTATCGAAAGAGTAGACTCCACCCTGCCCTATATTTTTTTATATATGAAAGTTTTTTAAAAAAACCTCATCGAAAATTTGTTTATGTCGATTTTTTTTCGTACCTTTATAATATAATGTGGTGAGAGACCGTAAGGGGACACCCTGGACTATAGTGAAATTTTAAAAAAAGTCCAGGTGGGGGCCTTCCACCCTTATGTGAATCTATATATAAAGGTACGCATAATTTTTGACACTACCAAATTTTTTAACACTTTTTTTCACAAAAGGATGAGGTTTGTATATATGGAAATTTTTTTGTATATTTGTAATATGGAGAATGAAGTAGATTTGTCGGATTGGATCGAGGTTCAATGGACTAATGATGAATGTCCTTTAGTTAGTGTATTTGGAATTAGTGATCCTGTGAGTGCCTATCATAAAATACAATCGGTTAAAAAACTAGAAGAAGTAGGTGTTCATGTAACCTTCTACAATAGAGATAAAATTATACATAACTATGAGAAATAAATTTAAATCGTTTACACCAAGAGTCGATACCAAACGGAGATTAGTGATGACACGTTTCTACGCTGGTGTCCGTAATGAAAATACATTTTGTTATATTATACATCGTATTACTAAAAAGGACACCATAGATAAACGTTTCAAATATCTATACTGTTATAGTACCGATGACTATACTAATGTAAAAGAATTTCACCACGCATTAACTGGTGAACCATATCGGATCTACAAAAGTTCCTTTAAGGGGATATTTAAATTAAAGGACAAATTAAATCCTGTAAACATATGGAAACATTCGCAAACAATATCGCAACAGTCACCACAACCGATCTATTCGTAATGGGATTATTAATGGGTGGACTAATAGGACTGATGATACACATATTCTATAAGGATGAGGTGTAGTGGTAAATAGTGGGAAAGGTACAGTAAATTGTTAATAACTTTTTCTTAAAATGTTTGATTTTATGGGAAAAAATTAGTATATTTGTATACATCCTAAAAATTCTGGAAATAAAAATTAGTGAAGATTTATGGACAACGCAATGTTATTCACCACTTTTATGCACTAATGTTAACGATAATCCCACTTTTTCCCACCTTAGAGTACGTTTTTAATAAATAGTGATATTCTATTAGGTCACAGTACTTTTTACACTATGGTACAGTATTGTAATTTAATTGTAACAGTTTTAGGTGAAGTCTAAGAGTATATCTTTTTAAATAAATGATTATATATTACCTACACATTTAAGTGTCTTATACGGTCTTATTTAAGTTAAGGGATTTATATAATTTTCTTCTATCTTTATCGGTTTTCTGTATGGATATATTACCTATAGTTTTAACATTATCTAAATAGGAATATAAACTTAGACTATGATAATTTTTATTATAACTACCATTCAGATTAAATCTTTGTGAGTGTACATAGAAAGTTACATCTTCATAATTGGATTTAATTAAATAACTATGTAAGTTAAATATTTCTACTCCAGTTATTACACCCATATTATTATGTCTGTCTAATACTATATCACCTACTTCAATATTATATTCTTCTTTGAGTATACGAACACTTTCACTAATGAGTCTTTGATTTATTTCCCCATACTTATTTCTTATTTCTTTAAGTATAGGATTATTATTTAATACAGTTGAATCTTTCATTTTATTTTTTTTATTACAGTGATGATTATGATCGTGAGTTATGAATCATCATCCTTTTTGATTTTATAATAGTCTATATTGTCCCTTTTAACTTTTCTATTAACATAAGAACATAATGGTTGTATATTAGTATGGTGATTTAATTTTATAATGTCATCCTCACACTGAGCGGAAGATGAGGGAACAATATGATCCAAATCCCAACCATACTTTTCCTCACCATTATACTTACCATAGTTATCCCAATTCATCCAATCCTCAAACTGAGATTCAATATGTTTTTTAAAATCCTCAAAAGAACAACCCAATATCTCATATGTCCTTGATTTCTTTATATAACCTTTTCTATTTAATGAATTATATATACGATTACGAATCTTAAGTTTTAAATTAAATAATGGATCAGACAATCTTCTAACTCTTTGGTAGTCTGAATATATTTTTTTTAACTTTTCTCTATTATTCTTCTTATACTCTCTATGTCTTTTATTTATGGATTCTTTATTCTTTTGATAGTATTCTTTATTCCATTTTTTTAATCTCTCTTTATTATTTATATTCCATTCTCTAACTCTTTTATCTATAGATTCTTTATTCTTTTGATACCATTCTTTTTTTCTTTTTTTTAGGGTTTCTTTATTCTTTTGTCTGTATTCTCTTTGATATTCACTTATACATGTTTTACATTTAGTTTTCCACTTTACGAATTCCGTAACGTCCTTCTCAACGTTACATTTAGTACATACCTTTGTTTCCATATACACAAATATAATAATTTTTTTCTACAATGTCAAAATGATCGTGAGTTATGAATCATCATCCTTTTTGATTTTCTTTTTTCCAATGATACGCTCCAGACCCTATATAATAATCCTTTACGTATCCTCTCTTTTTCATTTCCTCTTCTATGGTAGTCCCATTTCTTTTAGAGGATGTCATTGCATAATAACTGTCGTACATATTAATCATCTTTTATCTATTATTTTACCTCTACTTGTTTCAGAATAAACTAACTTACCATTTTTATTAAATTTTCTTTTTATCCAATATCCCGTATGTCTTTCCTCATAGATGGCTTTACAAGAAAATCTAAACCTTTTATCCATTTTATATTTCGTCCATTTTTTACCACCATCCCACTCTTTAGAAATTACACAACCATTTTTATCGTATATACCAATAGTAGTAACTGAGCCATTTTTAATTTCTTTATGGAATCTATTACCATCTTTATCGTATTTATTTTTTTCCCAATTACCATCACTATTTTCCCAATAGAGTAACTCACCATTTTTATTTCTTTCATAATCTTCCCAATAACCCGTACTATTTGAGTAACTTATGATCCTACCTTTGTCATCATATATCCAACTCTCCGAATAACCATCACTACGTTCTTCATAGATTTTTTTACAATTTTTATCATATTCATATTTTTTCCATTCTCCATAATATTTTTCCTCATACACCGGAGTATTACTACACTTACCCCACATTAATCTCACATCCTGTGACTTCATATAACTATTATAATCTACTCTTTTACCAAATACTTCGGATAATACTTCTACTTTTTCCTCAGGTGTCAATTCAAGACCTTCCATATTTTTAAAATATGGTGGTTTTAACCAACTTGCGATTCTTTTGTATGGATAATCATCATCATAATCATGAATTATATCTTCTCTTAATATTTTTCTAATAAGGTTTTTCATTTTAAATTTCTTATATAAAATTAATTATTAAGTTTTAGAACAACAAACCATAAACTTCCCACTTTAACAATATCCGACATTACCTCATATCCATACTTATTTTTCATATCGGTTAATCTTTGTTTTAAAGTGTCTTCGGAAATATTATCAGGAATACCACTAATACCAGTAATCGTATCACCATCTTTAGTTATTGTAATGGTATTACCTTTAATGGTTGCACTACCATAATTATCTTTAGGTAACGCTAATAACTGATCTCTCGCATCTCCCAAATCATTAAATGTTATGGTAATGGGTTTTGATTTGTTATCACCACCACAGTGAGATTGATAATTAGGGTTTTTCCATTGGGCAAAATATTCTACTAATCCTTCGGGTGTTTTTTTCATATCACTAATATCTAAACTTGTACCTTTGGTTGGTGCACTTTTTAACTCATCTTTAAGGTCGTCTAACTTATATCCTTCACCATGACCCCAACCTCCTCTATGATCAAAGGAAGTATATGCATCACATTCATTCGATACTCTTTCAAAAGGTATTTTGAGTTTAAATTCTACAGTACCGCTATTCATACCATCAGTACTCATTTCTATATCTTTAAAATTTACTTTACTGTATTTACCTTTATTATATAGTTCTTTTAATTTGTTACCAATTAAATTACTTGCAGTATTAACAAATTGATGTGCAATATCCCCTTTTTGATTGAATTCTGGACCATTATATGTACCCTCAAAACCTACATCAGTAATGGTAGGAGAAGATTGTTCCTTTAATATAACTCTTTTAAATTGATTTTCTGTTAATATTATTTTCATATAGTAATAAATATCACTATAAACGTGATTAGTAAACCAT
>CEUJ01028208.1_pt1 | contig 10220 bp, 10 predicted proteins | sample 361531 | NCBI WGS metagenome assembly CEUJ01 (sample SAMEA2622842, study PRJEB7988) | marine metagenome | biome: marine biome (ENVO:00000447); feature: marine epipelagic mixed layer (ENVO:xxxxxxxxx); material: "saline water (ENVO:00002010), including plankton (ENVO:xxxxxxxx)" | depth 140 m | reverse complement strand
AAATTCAAGTAGCAAATGGCGTACAAGTATAAACTTTCCGAAATGTCCAAAACTGCATCACCTAAAGATGCAGAAAAAGAATTAGATAAACCTAAAGAAGGCTTCAAGGTAGGCCAGGTTACATATAGTGATGATGGAACCTCAAAATCTACTATAACTGATATAGATGATGAAACTGGAGCAGTCAAATGGACAATTACGCAATTACCAGGATTTGATAAATTATATGATGACATAACAGATTTAGTTACAACGGCTAAAAGAACTTATGTTAAAACTAAAGAAGATACAAAATTTAGAGATTTCTATGATCAAATTAGAGTTATAAGAAATCAAATAAGAACTCATCTTAGAAATGAATACCCAGATCAATATAAAAGAATAACAAGAATAGGTGAGGGCCATCATGAAGAAGGAGAAGTAGATGAAGTATCAATGACAGGAGCGGCTGGTGCTTATAATACACCTTATGCTTTTGTTAGAAAACCTTTAAAACCTAAAGGCAAAAAAAAGAAAAAAACCAAATATAGAATGAAAATGCCATCTGGTATGGTAAGTTCTTTAGGTTATACAATGAATGAAAGAATTGATTATGATGAAGCTTTAACATTAAGAGGAATGTTAGCTGATTATGAAAAGCAAAGAGAACAAATATTCAGAGATATGGAAAATGATCCTTCTATTGAACCAGAAGGAGGTCCTGTAGCTGATGATTATGGTGATAGGTTAAATAAACTTGAAGATAAAATTTATAAAGTTAGAAAACAACTTTATGATTATGATGTAAATGAAGGTACTTGTGGGTATGATAGAGATGTAGACGGAAAAAAATTAAAAGGACCAGGTGGATTAGGTGAAGGCGATACTTATGAAAAAATGGCTGCCAAAGGTAAGAAAAAAGGCAATTTAAAACAAGGTACTGTAAGAAAAAGACTTAAAATTAAAGACGGAGAAAAAATACCTTTATCTAAAATAACTAAAGCTATTTCAAAGATAAAGAAAATGAAAAATCCAAGTGAAAAAAATAAAAAATATTTAAAAGCTCTTAATTTAGCTAAAACATTAAAAACAACTACTAATGTTGATGAAAGCAGTAATGACCCAGGAGCTAGTTTAGGTCCAGGACCAAAAGCGGGACCAGATGGAGTTACTGATAGTGCTTATACAAAACAATTTAAATATAAATTAGTACCTAAAAATAAAGATGGGACTTACGTGCAAAAGAGATCAGGAATGATAGTTAAGAAACTCTTTTAATATGTATAACATGAAATATAGACTAGTTAAAGAAAACGAGGATAAATTAGAACAATTTCAAAAAAGTAGAATTGATGCTTTTGATGAAATTGAAAAAGAAATTGAGTCTCTTATAAAACCTATTAGACAGGCAAAAATAGAGACAATTAAGTACTATAGAGATGAAGAACCTAAGAGTTACTCAGTTAAATATGGTACAGATTTAATTAAAGACTATATAAAAGATATTAAAACATTATTACAAAAAGAAGATTAATATGAAATCACCAGAAAAATTACATGATGAGTTAACTAAAAAGTTAGTTACTGAAAATTATGTTGATATGAAACCTATAAACCCAATTGAATCTAAAGAAAAAGAAAGTTGGGAATCTAAATATTTTAACTACCTTAATGAAGCTGGAAAAGCATCATTAAATCCCCTAGTCAATGACGAAACAAAAGTTAATACTAAAGAACAAGAGGATAAAGTAAAAAATACTGAAGGTAAATTTACAATGGACAGTAAAGAAGCTGGCTCATATAAATTATCTAGTGGGGTAGAAAACATTGCTTCACACAATTATGATTATTCTACTAAAGTAGATAATATAAATAATGTTAACGCACAAGAAATGCAAAATGGAATTTACTGCGAAGTAAAATACAACCCAGAGTTAACATTAGAAGAAGCTCAAGAAATTGTAATTGCTAATTTAGCAAAAGATCCTTTACACTATGTAAAAGATGGACAATTTGGAGTTAAAGGAGTAGGATATGAAGAACAAAAAATATCAGAAAATGATGGTGAAACATATGGTGGTAGTGGATATAGTGAAAAATTAAAGGATTCTGAAAATGCTTGGCAAGTAGTTAAAGAATCAGTAAAAGAATCACTTAACGAACACTTAGGTGGAGTTGTAGGAAAAGGCAATCCAAATAGTATTGCTTCTCAACAAAGTGCTTATTGGACTCAAATGATGGAAGAACATGGTTTAAATGATGGTCAAGTAGTACAAGAAGAAAATGATGAAAAAGATTTACCAATGGACGAAGCTAAAGCTGATGATGATGTAGATGAAGCAAGACAAGCAGCAATTGAAGCATCTCAAGAAGCAGCAGGTATGGATGTAGATGAGGCAAAAGGTAAAGACCATGATGGAGATGGAGATGTTGATTCTGAAGATTATTTAGCTGCTAGAGATAAAGCTATTAAAGCTAATATGGCTAAGAAAAAAGTTAAAAAAGAAAATATAGATACTAAATTAGCCGAAATAGGTAAAGCAGGAGAAATAACAAAATTAGAAGCTCAATTAGAATTTTTATCAAATCATATAGATGAAAAAGTTGATAGAGTTAATGGTATTAATGAAGATGAAAATCTTAAAGAATTGATTGACAAATCAAAAATGAAAGCCATGCAAAAAGAAATCAAACTTCTAGAAAAAAGAAAGAAGAAGATGGAAAAATTGTATGAAAAAATGTGTGGCAAAGCATATAAAAGACAAGAAGTAGTAGATGAGATGGATGCTGTAAGTTGGAATGAAAAAAATAACCCAACAAGAAGTAAAGAAGTAGGAGAAAGAGACCCTAAAAAAGTAGGTAAATCAACTTCTGCTTATGCTGTTAATCAACCATAATGAGTAAACAACTATTAATAGAAACACATACATTTAAAGCTTCTCCACAACAATTAACAGAAAATGTATCAAAGGATGGTAATTTGTTGGTTGAGGGAGTATTAGCGACTGCCGAAGTTAAAAACGGTAATGGCCGTTATTATGCAAAACAGTTGTGGGAACGTGAAATGGATAAGTATAAAGAACTTATTGAACAAAGACGTTCAATGGGAGAATTAGATCATCCTGAATCATCAGTAGTAAATTTAAAAAATGTATCTCATTTAATTAAAGAATTCCATTGGGATGGAGATAATGTAATGGGAGTTATAGAAATATTACCTACACCTTCAGGTAATATATTAAAAGAACTTATTAAAAATGGTGTTACAGTAGGAGTATCATCAAGAGGTATGGGTTCTTTAGAACAAAATGGTAATGTAATGGAAGTTCAAGATGATTTTGAATTATTATGTTGGGATTTTGTTTCTACCCCATCAAACCCAGGTTCTTATATGCATGAGGTAATTAAAGAAGGTAAAGAAACTAAAATATATGATTACACTAGAGTAAACCAAATAGTAACAGAAATACTTTGTTCTAAAGGTTCTTGCCCCGTAGTGTAATTTTAAACAATCTACATATACGTATAACCGTAATACACCATGAGTACTTAATATGGTGTTCAATAATTAATAATTTTCTATTACGCTTCATGAATAAGCGTACTTCACAAACTAAATTTTGGGATTATGGCAACAAACAGAGATTTGCTAAACGAGGCAATTGCTGATGCTAAAGCCGTCAAGGAAACAGCTATCGCAAACGCCAAACTTGCTCTTGAAGAAGCCTTCACACCTCATCTTAAATCTATGCTAGCTGCAAAGTTAGATGAAATGGATAAAGAAGATGATGTTAAAGAAGAGTACGGTAAAAAGTACGAAGAAGACGATATCAAGAAGGAAGAAAAAATGGAAAAGGAAGACAAGATGGATGAAGAAATCGATCTTGACGAACTTTTAGCTGAACTCAGTGAAGAAAAAGACGAAATGTCTGACGCCGACAAGAAAGAAATCGACAGAGAAGCAGATGCTATCCGTGACGACGCCGATCAAATCTCTAAATTAGCTAAAGACGCAGGGGAAGATGCTAAAGACATCAAAGACAAAGTCAAAGATGATAAAGCAATCGACGCTGTAAGAGATGACATGGATCAAATTTCTAAACTAGCAAAAGATGCTGGTGAAGATGCGAAAGATGTCAAAGTATCAGAAGAAATGAAATCTAAAGACAAAGAGGACATGGACGAGGAAATGAAATCTAAAAGAAAAAAAGATGACATGGACGAAGAAATGAAATCTAAGGATAAAGAGGACATGGACGAGGAGATGAAAAAAGACAAAGATAAAGACGATGTCAAAGAAGATGCTCGAACTGATGCTGAAGAAGAAGGCTATTTAGATGGTATGAAAGACGAAAAAGAAGACATGGACGATGAAGATATTGATCTTGAGGATATGTCAGAAGATGATCTTAAAGGATTCATTGAGGATGTCATTAAAGACATGGTCATCGATGGTGAAATTGAACCAGGCGATGAATTTGTTGAGGACGAAGTTGAAGTCGAAGACGTTGAAGACGTTGACGTAGACATCGAAATCGACGAGGCCAAAAAAGATGATGAAGATATGAAAGAAGGATACGGAATGAAAAAGTACGAAGAAGACGACATTAAAAAAGAAGCAATGTCCAATCCAGTACAACGTAAAGGTGATTCTGAAAGAAGAAAAGGTGGTAAATTTACCCCTGAATCAGAGCCAGAGCGTGAAACCGAAAAAATGCGTAAAATGGAAGAAGAATTAAAAGACGCCATTGATTCAGTAAATGAATTAAAAGCAGAACTTAATGAAGTTAACCTGTTAAACGCTAAACTTCTTTATACTAACAAAATCTTTAAGGCTAAGAACTTAACTGAAAGTAAAAAAGTTAAAGTATTAAAGGCATTTGATAATGCTAAGGATGTAGCTCAAGCTAAAACTATTTATGAAACATTAAATACTGGATTAGTTGATAAAACTAAATCAATTAATGAATCAATATCTAAAGGTGCAGCTTCAAAAGCAACAGGTGTAGAACCTAAAGCTGAGAAACAACCAATCATTGAATCAAATGACGTTTACAACCGTATGCGTAAGCTTGCGGGATTAATTTAAAATAATTATTAACTCTTAAATTTATAAGAAATGAGCTTAAATACTCTATTAGAAAGCGCGAACCCATATCAGTCTTTACAGTCTGACGCTGCTAAATTAGCTGGCAAATGGGAAAAAACAGGTCTTTTAGAAGGTTTAGAGGGTGCCCACAAAAACAACATGGGTATTATTCTTGAAAACCAAGCTAAACAACTTGTTGTAGAAAGTTCACAAACAGGTGGAGGTTCTGCCTCTTCAGGTACTTTCTCAAGCCAGACTGCTGTTAATATCGGTGGTCAATGGGCAGGAGTTGCTTTACCATTAGTAAGAAAAGTATTTGGTCAAATTGCAGCAAAGGAATTTGTTAGCGTTCAACCAATGAACTTACCTTCTGGTCTAGTATTCTTCCTAGATTTCCAATATGGAAACAACAAGACTCCTTTCGCAGCAGGAAACTCACTATATGGTGACGGTAGCGCAGCTACAAATCCATTTGGTAACACTGCTACAGGTGGTCTTTATGGTGCTGGTAGATTTTCATATTCTATCCAAAGCACACAATCACAAGTATCTGCAAGTGCAGTAAACAATGCAACATGGCAAGACTTCAATTATGATGCTGCCTATTCAGGTGCTGCAGCTGGTGCATATAAAAATGTAGAATTCCCAACTGCTTCATTAGCATTTGGTGACTTTACAGCAGTAGATTCATGGCAATTATTCTCAGGATCTGGTGCTGCATCCGCAAGTATGGTAACTTCAAGTGCTGCAGGTGCACAATTATCTGCATTCACAAGATACGATGGCGATGCTAGTGTACACTTTATTGTACCAACAGCTTCTATTGCTAACTTAGCAGCAGATGATGTACATACAATTGTATACAACATCCAACCTACTGACAGATACAGAGGTGATTTTGAAGCTGGAAATAGCCAGCCTAACTCTTTTAACAATGAAACTGGTTCAAACTGTTGCCCAGCACAAACTATTCCAGAAATCAACATTCAGATGAAATCATCTGCGATTGTTGCTAAAACTAGAAAGTTAAAAGCTGTATGGACTCCAGAATTCGCACAGGATTTAAATGCATACCATGCATTAGATGCTGAAGCTGAATTAACTTCAGTTTTAAGTGAATACATTTCACTAGAAATTGACTTAGAGATCCTTTCTATGTTAATCGAAGCAGCTCCAAACAGAGAAGTTTGGTCAGCTGTTAACAACCAAGCAATTGCAACTGATGCTGCAGGAACTATAACTAACCTAGGATTCTATAATTCACAAGGACAGTGGTTCCAAACTTTAGGTACTAAAATCCAAAAGTTAAGTAACATCATACACCAAAGAACTTTAAGAGGTGGTGCTAACTTTATGGTAGTATCTCCAACAGTCGCTACAATCCTAGAAAGTATTCCAGGATTTGCTGCTGATTCAGATGGTGATGCTGCAAAAGCGAGCTATGCATTCGGTGTACAAAAAGTAGGTGCCATCAATGGTAGATACAAAGTATACAAAAACCCTTATATGACTGAAAACGTCCTATTATTAGGATTTAGAGGTTCTCAGTTCCTAGAAAGTGGTGCTGTATTTGCTCCTTACATTCCATTAATCATGACTCCACTAGTATACGATCCAGATACATTCGTACCAAGAAAAGGATTACTTACTAGATATGCTAAGAAGATGGTAAGACCAGAATTCTATGGTAAGATTGATATTGCTGGATTAAATACTCTATAATCAATTGATTTAGAAAATTAATTCATCATTGGATAAAATTAGCCCGAACTTATGTTCGGGCTTTTTTTTCTCATATTTATAATAAAATAACTTCTTATGAATATACCAATTTGGCCAGGAACTTCGAAGTTTGTATCAGGTTCAGGCGATACTGCCTTTGGGTTTTATGATGCTCAATCAGATTTCCAGGTAGACGCTGATAAGGTAGCTAATTTTTGTGCTAGAAGATTAGGTTATCCTTTAGTAGATGTAGAATTACAATCAGGATCATTTTATACTGCTTTTGAAGAAGCTATTACCACATATGGTAATGAATTATACGCGTATAAAGTACGAGATAATCAATTATCTCTTGAAGGTGCCAGCACGGGTTCAAATTTAAATAACGCATTAATAACACCGAATTTTGAACCAATAGTTAGATTAACAGAGATGTATGGTGCTGAAGCAGGTTCTGGAGGAAATATACCTTGGTATTCTGGATCTTTTACACTTACATCAAGTGTTCAAGATTATTCATTCCAAACTTTTATGACAGCTAGTGGTTATACTGGGTCTGATTATGATTTAGGTATTGAAGTAAAAAGAGTATTTTACCAACCACCCCTACCAGCATCAGCTAGGTATTTAGATCCATATGATGGATTTGGATTTGGAGGAGCAGTAGCAGCTGGTATTATTGGATTTGGTGGGTTTGGTGTTGGATTAGGTTATTTAATGGCTCCATTAAATTACGATTTACAAGTAATCCAACAAATAGAAATGAACGAAATGATTAGGATGAATAATTATTCATTCGAATTATTAGATGATAAATTAAGAGTTTTTCCTATCCCATCAACTACAAATGGAGAAATAGGTAATTCATTTGTATCTGGATCATCATTAACTTTATCAGCATCAGTATCAGCTACAGGAACTGGTACAACAGTTGCTCTACCTCAAACATCAACAGATGGAAGTGGTTCAGGAGCTACTTTTGCAATAACAGCAGATGGTACAAAAGTATCAAAAGTAGGAGCAGTAGCATCAGGTAGTGGGTATAAAAATGGAGATGTAATTACAATTTCACAAGCATCAGTTAATGCAGATGCAGCAGCTCTAAATGTAGGAGCAGATGTAAAACTTATAGTTAAAGCAGCTGATTTAAATGAAATTTGTGCTGGTGGTAAAATATGGTTCCAATATATCTTAAGAAATGAAAGAATAAGTAGATCAATTAAACAAACACCAGATAAAATTACTAATGTATCTAATGTACCTTATACTAATCCGGATTATAACCAAATAAATTCAATTGGTAGACAATGGATTTTTGAATATACATTAGCAATAACAAAAGAAATGTTAGGGTATGTAAGAGGTAAATACTCAAGTATACCAATACCAAATGCTGAGGTTAATTTAAATCAAGGTGATTTAATATCAGCCGCAACAGCAGAAAAAGCAGCCTTAATAGATAGATTAAGAACTTATTTTGATGAAACATCAAGACAAGCATTATTAAACCGTAGGGCATCTGAAGCAGAATCAAAAATGGTTGAATTGCAGCAAGTACCTTACACAATTTATATAGCGTAGTATGGCAATGTTTACGAGACAGAGAGATGTCTCTCTAATTAACAGTCTAAATAGAGAGTTATTAGGTAATATTATTACCCAACAATGTGCTTTATACCAATTTAAATTAGAAGAAACTAAAGTTAATATATATGGTGAAGCAGCTGGAGAAAAATATTATGATGGGCCTTTCTTATTTGATGTTTTAATAAATAGAACTAATCAACAGTACGCTGAAAATGAAGAAGGAGTACAATTTAATCAACCTATAGAATTCTATTTCTTTAGACCAGATTTAGTAGATGCAGATGTAGTACCAAGAGTAGGAGATATTATTTTATATGAAACTGCTTATTATGGAGTACAAAGTACAGTAGCAAACCAATATTTTGGAGGTAAAAATCCTGAGTATCCTAATAATAACTCAGATGGAACACCAAACCCATTAAATCCAGGATTAGAAGAATTTGGAGAAAATTTATCAATTTTAGTATCAACATATTATATACCTGCTGATAAAGTAGCTATATCACCATTTATAGAAAGATTTTAATGGCAACACCTAGAAAACCCATACCTAAATCTCAAAGAAAATTAGCAATTGAGAAACAAGATGTCTTTAAAGGAATTGAAGATAGAGGAGCAGTTGGCAATCCTAACTCAGCAGATGAATTACTAAATTCACCTGCTAACTATGATTCAACAGGTATCGAATTTGATAGATCAACTAAATTAAGCTTTAAAGATGATGATACTAAACAATTTTCTGTTGGAATAAAAGATTTAGATGAAGCAGTATTTTTTTATTTTGAAAATGTAATTAAACCTTTTGTTTATCAAAATGGAGAAAGAAGAAATGTACCGGTAATATACGGAGCACCTGAAAGATGGAAATCATTTCAACGTGATGGATATTATAGAGATAAAAAAGGTGCTATTATGTTACCTATTATTGTTATTAAAAGAGATAGTATAGCTAAAGATAGAACAGTAGCAAATAAATTAGATGCTAATCAACCTAATTTATATGGTACTTTTTCAAAACATTATAGCTCTAAAAACTTTTATAGTCCATTTGGTGTTTTAAATAATAGAAAACCTATAGAAACATTTGATGTAATAGCACAACCTGATTATGTAACACTAGAATATAGTTGTTTAATACAAACTTATTACATGGAACAATTAAATAAAATAATTGAAGCGTGTGAATATGCATCTGATGCTTATTGGGGTAATGCCGAAAGATTTCAATTTAGAGCATTTATAGACCAATTTACAACTGCAACAGAATTGACAGTTAACCAGGATAGATTAGTTAAAGGTACTTTTGGTATAAGATTAAGAGGATATATTATTCCTGATACTATTCAAAAAGATTTAGCATCTGTAAAAAAATATAATTCTAAGGCAAAAGTAACTATTAACTCAGAGGCCGTAAGTAATATCAATGACACAGTTGCAATTCAAAATCCTACATCAGATGGTAGGAAAAGAAGTTAATTTTAAGTAATTGATCCATATTTATAATAAATTATAACCTTAAAAATTTAAATTATGGCTAGTAAAAAGTTATCAGACAAAGAGTTACAACAATTAAAAGATTTCCAAGTTAAGAATAATGAAATCGTTGTAAATTTAGGAACTATCGAATTAAGGATAGACAAACTAGAAGAGGAAAAAGAAAAGAACTTAGAAGCATTCAGATTACTCTCAAAAGAACAAGAGAAATTTGGTAAAGAGTTGCAAGATAATTATGGTGATGGTAATATTGATCTAGAAAATGGAGAATTTACACCATCAAAATAGTTTTTTGAAATAGCTTCTAATATTTATAATAAAACAATATTAAATATAATATAAGACAATG
>CEUJ01030390.1_pt1 | contig 10223 bp, 11 predicted proteins | sample 361531 | NCBI WGS metagenome assembly CEUJ01 (sample SAMEA2622842, study PRJEB7988) | marine metagenome | biome: marine biome (ENVO:00000447); feature: marine epipelagic mixed layer (ENVO:xxxxxxxxx); material: "saline water (ENVO:00002010), including plankton (ENVO:xxxxxxxx)" | depth 140 m | reverse complement strand
CCACATAGAATAATAATTATCAATGGACCAAATATTAATTTATTGGGAGAAAGAGAACAATCTCAGTATGGCAAATTAACTTTTTCCGAATTAAAGAATGAATGTTTAGCTATTGCTCAAAAGGAAAATATAGAAATCGAATTTTATCAATCAAACGTTGAAGGTGAAATAGTCACTAAAATACAAGATTCCAGAAATCATTTTGACGGTATTATAATAAATGCAGCAGGTTTTACACATTCCTCTGTATCCATAAGAGATGCTCTGGAAATCATAAAAAAACCAAAGATTGAATTACATATTTCAAATATTTATAAAAGGGAAGAATTTAGACAAAAATCTCTAATTAGTAATGTTGTGGATGGTATAATATGTGGTTTGGGTACAGATGGTTATATTTTAGCCATAAATGCAATTCAAGGATTAATAAAAAATGGAAATAGATAAAAAAGTCTTAAAAAAGTTAATTGATGCACTTGAAGATTTAAAAAAAACTATAAATAAAAAGGGCATACAATTAGAGACGACAGTGTCTACATCTGAAAATGAAAATAATGATGATGAAAATTATAATGCAGTTAAAAGTCCGATAATTGGTACAGCATATTTAGCTCCTGAACCAGGAGCTAAACCTTTTGTAGAGATTGGTAAAAAAATTAAAAAAGGTGACACCGTTATGATAGTTGAGGCTATGAAAACTATGAACCATGTACCTTCAACACATAGTGGAGTAGTTAAAAAAGTTTCAGTAGAAGATGGTCAGCCAGTTGAGTATGATCAAATATTAATTCTTGTTGAATAATGTTTAAAAAAATCTTGATAGCAAATAGAGGAGAGATTGCCGTAAGAGTTATAAGAGCTTGCAAAGAATGGGGAATTTCAACTGTAGCTATACACTCTGATGTCGATAGAGAAAGTATGCATGTGAAGTTAGCTGATGAAAGTGTATGCGTTGGTCCTCACCAGCCAGCTAATAGTTATCTAAACATACCAGCAATTATGTCAGCTATTGAATTAACAAATTCAGAGGCAGTACACCCTGGTTATGGCTTTCTATCTGAAAATTTTAATTTTGTAAAAATATTAGAGGAAAATGACATCAAATTTATAGGCCCGTCAGCAAATTTAATAAAAATGATGGGTGATAAAATACAGGCTAAAAAAGTTGCAAAAGAAAATGGTTTACCTGTTATTGAGGGTTCAGATGGCGGTGTGACAAATATAGCGGAAGCAAAAAGAATTTGCCAAAAAATTGGATTTCCAGTTCTTATAAAAGCATCTGGAGGAGGTGGAGGTAAAGGGATGAAAATTGTCCACGATGAAAGTAAATTTGAAGAATTATTTCTTTCTGCAAAATCTGAGGCAAAAAAGTTTTTTGCGAACGATGAAGTTTATATTGAGAAATTTTTTCAAAACCCGAGACATATCGAAGTTCAAGTTTTATCTGGAAAAAATCATACTGTACATTTGCATGAAAGAGATTGTTCAATACAGAGAAGACATCAAAAATTAATAGAGGAAACACCAAGCCCAATTCTCACTAATGAGTTGAGAAACGAATTGTTTGAAAAAACCGTAAAAATGGTATCAAAAATTGGATATGAGGGTGCAGGGACTGTGGAATTCATTTATGAGAATGGTAAATTTTATTTTTTAGAAATGAATACCAGAGTTCAGGTTGAACATCCTGTGACTGAAATGGTTACTGGTATTGATATTATAAAAGAACAAATTTGGATTGCATATACTGGTAAAACAGCTCTAGAGCAAAGCGATATTGTTCCTAGGGGGCATGCCATAGAATGTAGAATTAACGCTGAAGATGCTAGCAAGAACTTTCAACCCTCTCCGGGAATAATAACAATGTGTCACCAACCCTCTGGTTTTAGAACAAGAGTTGATGGAGCAATTTACCAGGGATATAAAGTAACTCCTTTTTATGACAGTATGATTTGCAAGCTTATTTGTCATGGCAGAAACAGGCAGGAAGCAATTCAAAGAATGGTTCGATCATTAGATGAATTTGTCATTGAAGGAATTATCACTACGATTGATTTACATAAAAAATTGCTAAACCATAAAAAATTTTTGGACTCTGATTTTAATGTTTCTTGGCTTGATAATGATAAAGTAATTTAACTAATACACTTTACCAGCCATAAATCATATACAGGATGATCAAATGTATTTATTGAAGGGCTTGATGAAAAAGTCCATCCATTGAAAATGTAGACTTCATCATTATCAACATTTTTTAAATCTTTAACTTGTAAATAAGCTATAATCTCTGGATTATCATCAAATTTAGAATTTTTACACTTAAGCGGTTTTATTGATATATTTTTAAATATTTTTTCTTCTCCAATTTTAATATTTAATTTATAGTTTTTAGAGCTGATTTTATCTAATACTTTAAGCTCTATAAAATTCCCTTCATATATTTTTTCGGCAGAAAACGATTTAATACATAATACTAGCAAAATGAGAAATATTAACAGGTTAATTTTTCCAAGTTGAATATTTTTTTTTAATTTCATTATTTTGTTTGTGTGGATGATATGAATCAGGTGTCCCTGTCTTATTTGGTAAGTGAGGTTTTTGCCATTCGTATTTTTTTACATTCTTATTAATTTCGATTTTATTTTTGGTAAAATGTATCCATGAATACCATACATTTGAAATTTTCGTAGCGTCGATTTCACCATTATAAATTACCCATCTTTTATTTTTTTTTTTATTTTCATAATATTTATTTCCAAATTCATCTTTCCCAACAAATTTACCGTTTAAAAAAGTATAAATTCGTGTACCCAAGGTCTGCTGATTCCACCACACGAATAACTGTTTAAAGACTGTCAACATAAAAAATAAATATTTTTTTCAATTTTTAATTGCAAAATTTACATTAGACTAAATTATGAATTTGTATATACATAATTATCTAACGACTCAAATATAAAAATAAAGTATGGCAAAATTTTTAGTAGAAACTTATTATAATTGTAGCTTCAAAGTTACACATTATTTAGATGATGTTAACGAAAAGGAATTATCGCAATTAGAAAAAAGAGAGGATGGAAAATTTGAAATTATAAATGTCAAATTAGATAATAGAAAAACAAAAAGTTTAGAAAAAAATAAAACGACTGAGAATATCAATAAGAATTTTAAGTCTGTAAAACTATCTGAAAATAATTTAGATCAAAAAAGTTCTGTGAAAAAAGACAATGAAAATTTTACAAATAAAATACAAGATGTGATGAATAGAAGATTTAGCATGCCTGATAGAAGGAAAGGATACATTCAAAAGGCAACAATTGGAGATCATAAAGTATATCTTCATACTGGTGAATATGAAGACGGCAAAATAGGTGAAATTTTTATAGACACGAGTAAAGAAGGCGAACTTGTAAAAGCTCTTATGAACAATTTTGCAATAGCCATTTCATTAGGACTTCAGTATGGTGTACCCCTTGATGAATTTGTCAGTGCTTACGTCGATACGAAATTTGAACCATCAGGAAAAGTATTTGGAAACGATAGAATTTTAAGCGCTACTTCCATACTAGATTATATATTTAGAGAGTTAGCAATCTCATATTTAAATAGAGAAGATTTGGCTCATACACCATCTATTGGTTCAAATGCTGATAAACTGAAAGATAATGATATAGACAGTGCAGAGGAACAAAGTCAATTTTTGAAAATAGTGAAAGATATAACAAGCAAAGGATTTGTTAGAAACAATTACAAAAAAAAGCTTGTTGATTTATCTGATATTAGAATAAATCTTAAAGGCAAAAAATAAACTATTTTTTTTTTAAGCTAATATTAAGTTCCTTGAGTTGTTTTTCGCTGATTTCAGATGGTGCATTCATCATCAAATCTTGAGCAGTTTGGTTCATTGGAAATAACGTTACTTCTCTAATATTTTTTTCATTTGCTAATAACATTATTATTCTATCTATACCTGGAGCAATACCGCCATGTGGGGGAGCACCAAAATTTAGTGCATTAATCATTCCTTTAAATTTGTTTTCAACTTCGCTTTTACCATAACCAGCAATTTCAAAAAGTTTGTACATTAATTCTGGTTTGTGATTTCTAATAGCTCCTGATGACAATTCAGTTCCATTACATACAATGTCATATTGATATGCTTTGATATTAAGCGGATTTTTAAAATCTATCTTTTTTTCATCCCCCTGAGGCATCGAAAACGGGTTATGGCTAAATTTTATTTTTCCTGTAATTTTATCTTTTTCATACATTGGGTAATCTACTATCCAACAGAAAGCAAAGACATTCTCATCAACTAATTTTAAATCACTTGCAATTTTTTCCCTAGCTGATGACATAAGCTTTAAAACATTTGTTTCTTTATCACATGAAAAAAATATACTATCTCCTATTTTCGCACTAGTAATGTTCATTATTTCCTTCAATGCTTGAGGTGAAAAAAATTTTCCAACTGGCCCTTTGGCCTCAATGTCTGTGTTTTTTTCAAAAGTGAAATAAGCAAGACCTGAAGCACCCTCTGATTTTGCCCATTTATCAAGATTGTCAAAAAAACTTCTTGGCTTCATATGTGTATTTTTAGTAACTATAGCCCTGACTATAGATCCAGATTTTACAAGCTTTTTAAATATTTCGAATTTCACATCATCTCTTTCAAATATACTTGTTAGATCACATATTTCTAAAGGATTTCTTAAGTCGGGCTTGTCTGTTGCATATTTAAGCATCGATTCTTCAAACGAGATTCTTGGAAATTTTTCATGTAAAAATTTTTTTTTAGAAAATTTTTTGAAAACTTTGCTCAAAAGATTTTCAACAACTTTAAAAATGTCTTCTTGTTCAACAAACGACATTTCCAAATCTAGCTGATAAAATTCACCAGGACTTCTATCTGCTCTTGCATCCTCATCTCTGAAGCATGGTGCTATTTGAAAATATTTATCAAAACCAGATATCATTATCAATTGCTTAAATTGTTGAGGAGCTTGTGGTAAAGCATAAAATTTTCCAGGGTTAAGTCTGCTAGGTACAATAAAATCCCTAGCACCTTCTGGGCTTGATGAAGTTAAAATTGGAGTTTGAAATTCAACAAATCCAATCTTATTCATCTCATCTCTTATAAATGAGATCACTTTTGATCTGAGCAAAATATTTGAATGAATTTTTTTTCTTCTAAGATCTAAAAATCTATATTTTAGTCTTATTTCTTCTGAGTACTCTTGATCACTAAAAACAGGAAGAGGAAGTTCCTTACAGGTACCTAGTATTTCATAAGATTTTATTAAAATTTCTATTTCACCAGTTTTAAGTTCTTTATTAACAGTCTCAGGACTTCTTTTATTTACAACGCCATTTATTTTTAAAACACTTTCAAGCTGCATTTTTTCTAAGTCATTAAAAAATGGTTTATCCTTTTCAGTAATACATTGGGTAACACCATAATTGTCTCTTAAGTCAATGAAAAGTAAATTTCCATGATCTCTTTTTTTATTCACCCAACCAGATAAAACAACATTTTCACCACTATTATTGATTGTCAATTCTGAGCAATTATGAGTTCGATATTTATTCAAGTTGTTATCCTAATGCTTCTTTAATAGTTTTTTGATCAATTGATTTTTTTTTTTTTAAACTTATTTCATCAATCTTATATATAAATTCGAATATTTTTCCATAAGACCTTCTTATTCTTTTTGCTGCAAATTCCACTAATTTATTATTTATTTTAATTTGTTTATCAAATAAAATCTTAGAGATTAAAACTTTTACCAACTCATCATCTGGTTTTTCGATTTTTGCATCTAAACAATTTCTTGCTCTAGAAAGTAAATCTTTTAATTTAAATTTCATTTTATTAAAGGGTAATTGAGAATTTATAATTAAATATTTAGAATTTTGATCCACAAAATTTATTAATGAAAATATAGTGTTTTCGTTAACTTGTGTATTAAAATCATCTAATATAATATTTTGATGGAATCTTAACTTGTTTTCAAAACCAGGCTCAAAATTAATTGCTGGTATAATTATTCCTTTGTTTTTTTTTATAAAAATCTGAGAAAGATGCGTTTTACCAGAGTATTTTTCTCCATGTATATTAATTATGTTTTTTTCCCATTTTGGCCAACTATCTAATAATGAAAAAGCAAAAAAATTACTTTTTGAAACATAAAAATCATCCTTTTTATAATTTTTTTCAAATTGAAAATTTATTAATTGTTGGTCTTCGTATGACATGTTTATTTAACTTTCCAAACTTGATCTTTGGTATCTATTAAAAAATTTTTATTTGCTGCAATGTTTAAAAATTGGTTAGGTGATCCATTGAATATTATCTTATAATTTATTTCTTTATTATTGAAATTTTTAATAGAATAATTTGAAACTAAATCTGTAGAAGATAGAAAATTTTCAAAATCTTCATTTTTCTTATATTCTGATGAGCTCATAGCTAAATTAATAGGTAGTTTTACAGAGCGATTTATTCTATTATTTTTTTTCCATTCATCTTCATACTGTAATTTAATTTTCCTTATTAAATTTTCTACGTTTTCAAGAGAGGCAATATTTTCGTATGTAAAAGATTTATTATTTATTTTAAATTTATTGTTAAACATTATTTTTGAAAAAACCTTCATGTTATCTTTTTGAGGATAAATGAGGCAAATAATATATTCATTAAAATTGTATTTTTTAATTATTTGGCTAAAGTCAAAATTTTCTAAATTTTCTAAATTATCATTTAAAGTTTTTATCACATCAATATCTTCAGATGGCAAAATATAATCTAATAAATGAAAATCCTCCCTGTTTGAGTTCCAATTGGCAAAAAATGGATTTTGATAAAAAATGTTAGCATTTCCTGACAAAGTATCCACTAGAATTGGGAATATGATAATTTTTTTTTTAACAGGTAAAGATGGGAAAATATTTTTTTTCTCAATAAATAGGAAAGAATTTTGCTTATTAAAATTTATTTCGAAGGTTGCATTATAACTATTATTTATAAATTCTTCATCCTTAATATTGAATGAGTCAATAAGATTTTTTATTTCGTCAACATCAAAATTTGGTATTTTATACATTTCATCGCTAGGGATTGTCATGCTTAAAAGCTTTTTAAATGCTATAAGTATAGCTTTATCTATAACTATTTCTTTTTTAAAATTCGGATTAAATGGTTCAGTTATTTTTACACCTTCTACTTTGAAATTTGAAGAATGTGCCTTACATATATTTATATTTATAAATAGAACTATAAGAAAAAAAAATATATAAGATTTTTTCAAACAATTTAAATTTTTATTTAAAAACATAGTTTATTTTAATGAAAAATAGCAAATTTACATATCAAAAAAGTGGCGTAAATATATCTGAAGCCGATAAATTCGTTAAATTTATTTCTCAAAATACGGGAAAAAAAAAGAAAAAAAATAAAAATATTGGTGGATTTGGATCAATTTCAAATATTCCAAAATATTTTAAGGAACCAAAAATAGTTGCAAGCACAGATGGAGTCGGAACCAAAGTTGAAATAGCAAATTCCTTGAATAAATTTAATACAATTGGAATTGACCTAGTCGCTATGTGTGTAAACGATTTAATAGTTCAGGGTGCAAGACCTTTAATTTTTCTCGATTATATTTCAATTAATAAAATAAATTTGAAAAAATTAAAATCTCTATTAGTGGGAATTAATAAAGGATGTAAAATTTCTAACTGTACTTTAGTTGGTGGGGAAACTGCTGAAATGCCAGGGACCTATTCCAAAAATAAATTTGATATTGCTGGATTTGCAGTTGGAATTGTTGATAAAAAAAAAATTGTAAAAAAAAGCAAAATAAAGAAAAACGATTTAATTTTAGCTGTTCCTGCAAGCGGAATTCATTCAAATGGTTTTTCTTTGATAAGGTATATTTTAAAAAGAAAAAAATTTAATTTAAAAAGAAATAAATATTTAAAAAAAGAACTTATCAGACCAACTAAAATTTATGTAAAAGAAGTTTTAAAACTTTTTCACTTAAAATTAATTAAATCATGTGCAAATATTACAGGAGGTGGATTAGAAGATAATATAAAAAGAGTTATACCTGAAGGTTTAACCGCTCGTATAGATTTGTCAAAAATAAAACCTAATAAAATTTTTAGTTGGATCAAAGCACAAAATGTAAGTGATGATGAAATGCTGAAAACATTTAATTGTGGAGTAGGTTTTTGTTTAATTGCTAAATCTAATAATATTTTAAAAATTCAAAAAATATTTAATAGAAAATTTAAACCATATGTTATTGGAAAGATTGTGACAGGAAAGACTAAAATTAAATTTGATGAAAAAGTTCAGTGGTAAAAAAGTTTGTGTGGCAGTTTTTATTTCAGGTAGAGGATCAAATCTAAAGTCTCTTATAAATTTTTCAAAAACAAAAACATCACCAATTAAAATAGATATAGTATTTTCTAATAACAAAAGTGCTTTTGGTTTAAAGTTTGCTAAAGAAAAAAAAATAGAAATAATTCATTTAAATGAAAAAAATTTTAATATCTTAGAACAAAAACTTGCAAAAATACTAAATGAAAGAAAAATTGAATTAATTTGTTTGGCAGGTTTTATGAGAATTTTATCAAACAGTTTTATTAAAAAATTTAATGGAACAATCATTAATATACACCCTTCTTTACTACCTAAATATAAAGGACTTAATACTCATCGTAGAGTAATTGAAAATAAAGAAGATTATACTGGATGCACTGTACATTTTGTAAATTCAAAGCTTGATTCAGGTAAAATTATTTTGCAGAAAAAAATTAAAATTTTAAAAAAAGATAATGAAAAAACTCTTGCTCAAAGGGTTTTAGCAGAAGAACATAAAATATATCCCAAAGCTATAATGAAACTATTTTCTTAGTCTTTAAAAAAAAAATCAATTTCAATTTTTGCATTGTCTGAACTATCAGATCCATGAACAGAATTTTTATCAATTGATTTACCGAATAATTTTCTTAGCGTGCCTTCATCAGCTTTAGAAGGATCTGTGGCACCCATTAATTCTCTATTGGACTTTATTGCATTTTCTTTTTCTAAAATCATAACTACAATTGTACCTGAAGATAAATACTTACATAAATCATTATAAAACGGTTTAGTTTCGTGAACTTTATAAAATTGTTCTGCTTCAGATTTTTCAAGTTTCAATTTTTTTTCTTTAACTATCTTAAAACCATTTTTTTGAAATATTGTTTTAATTTCATTCTCTAGATTTCTTTCAACAGCATCTGGTTTTATTATTGAAAGAGTTTGCTCAATTTTACTCATAGTAATCTTCAACAAGTTTATTAAGCAATCTTACGCCATATCCTGTAGCCCCACCAGAATTTAATGCACCTCCATATTTTGAAAATGCCATGCCAGCAATATCTAAGTGTGCCCAAGGAGTTTTATTTAAAATAAATCTTTGTAAAAATTGAGCTGCAGTTGTTGAACCCGCACCACCTACATAATTTATGTTCTGCATATCTGCATTTTTAGAGTTTATAAGTTTATCAAAATTTTTATGAAGCGGCATTCTCCATAATTTTTCATCTACTTTATGGCCTGCTTCAATTAACTGATTAGAAAGTTTATCATCATTCGAGAATAATCCACCAAATTCTGAACCTAGCGAAACTATGATTGCTCCAGTTAAAGTAGCTAGATCAACTATAAATTTAGGTTTAAATTTTTTTTCAGTGAAGGTTAAAGCATCAGCTAAAACTAATCTTCCTTCTGCATCTGTATTTAAAACTTCTATAGTTTTTCCACTGTAAGATTTTACAATATCGCCGGGTCTTTGAGCATTTCCGCTCACCATATTTTCAACTAAACCTACAACACCAACTGCATTCACATTTGCTTTTCTCAAAGCAAGCGTTTTCATTAAACCGACCACTGCAGCTGATCCTGCCATATCGTAAGTCATATCCTCCATAAACCTTGCTGGTTTAAGGGAGTAACCACCAGTATCAAAACAAACACCTTTTCCAACAAAAGCAACTGGCTTATCTACTGATCTACCACCATTCCATTCTAAAGTAACTAAATATGATCCTCTTATACTGCCTTGACCTACTCCAAGTAAGGCACCCATACCTAATTTTTTAAGTTCTTTTTTGTTGTAAACTCTCACTTTAATTCCAATTTTTTTTAATTGAAGTATTCTTTTTGCATATTC
>CEUJ01169787.1_pt1 | contig 10243 bp, 10 predicted proteins | sample 361531 | NCBI WGS metagenome assembly CEUJ01 (sample SAMEA2622842, study PRJEB7988) | marine metagenome | biome: marine biome (ENVO:00000447); feature: marine epipelagic mixed layer (ENVO:xxxxxxxxx); material: "saline water (ENVO:00002010), including plankton (ENVO:xxxxxxxx)" | depth 140 m | reverse complement strand
TACTCTCGGGCTTTATTTGAGGTTTCTAAAGACGCAAATGAGTTGCAGAAAACCGAGGATGATATAAAAACTTTTCTATCACTTTATGATCAAAGCCCAGAAACAAAAAATTTTATAGAAAACCCTACTCAAAGTATTAATGATCAAAAAAAAGTGGCTGATCTTTTATCAAAAAAATTTAAATTTTCGAAAAATTTAAAAAATTTTTTTCTATTATTAATAGAAAAAAGAAGAATTTTCTTTTTCAAAAAAATTACTGAAAGTTTCTTAAAATTATGTTCTGAAAAAAGAGGAGAGATAAAAGTTTCACTAATTTCATCGAAAGAGTTATCTGAAACTGAACTAAAAGAAATCAATAAAGATTTATCGGATTCTATGGGTTCAATTTTAAAATTTGATTATAAAGTTGATAAAGAATTAATAGGTGGGCTAAAGCTCCAACTTGGAAGTTTCATGATTGATACTTCAATTAAGAATAAATTAAAAAAATTTAAGCAAGCCATGCTAGAAAATTAAATGACTGTAAATCCTTCAGAAATAACAAAGTTATTGAAAGACCAAATTAAAAATTTTGGCGAAAAAACTGAGATATCAGAAATTGGTAAAGTTTTATCAGTCGGAGATGGAATTGCACGAGTTTACGGTTTAGACAATGTTCAAGCTGGAGAGATGGTAGAGTTTGAGGATGGATCAAAAGGCATGGCATTAAATTTAGAAAATGACAATGTAGGGGTGGTTATTTTTGGTGATGATAGAAATATTAAGGAAGGTGATACAATAAAAAGAACTAAAGCTATAGTAGATGTCCCAGTTGGTAAAGAACTTTTAGGAAGAGTAGTTGATGGTTTAGGAAATCCTATAGACGGCAAAGGCCAACTCTTAGCAAAAAATAGAAAACGTGTTGAAGTTAAAGCGCCAGGCATAATACCAAGACAATCAGTAAATGAACCAATGCAAACAGGTTTGAAATCTATTGACTCACTTATTCCAATCGGCAGAGGTCAAAGAGAACTTATAATTGGAGATAGGCAAACAGGCAAAACAGCTGTAGCTATTGACGCCATTATTAATCAAAAAAAAATTAACGAATCATCTGATGAAAAGAAAAAATTATATTGTGTATATGTTGCAATAGGCCAAAAACGTTCGACTGTCGCCCAAATATCGAAAACTTTGGAAGAAGCTGGGGCATTAAAATATACAACGATTGTTGCAGCTACCGCATCAGACTCGGCACCACTTCAATTCCTTGCACCATACACAGGATGTACTATAGGAGAATATTTTAGAGATAATGGAATGCATGCTTTAATTGTTTATGACGATTTATCAAAACAAGCTGTAGCATATAGACAAATGTCTTTATTATTAAGAAGACCACCTGGAAGAGAGGCATATCCAGGAGATGTATTTTACTTACATAGTAGATTATTAGAACGAGCAGCAAAACTTAGTGATAAAAACGGTGGAGGTTCTTTGACCGCCTTACCTATTATTGAGACCCAGGCGGGAGATGTGTCGGCTTATATTCCAACAAATGTAATCTCTATAACTGACGGACAAATATTTCTAGAGACAGAGCTGTTCAATCAAGGAATTAGACCTGCAGTTAACGTTGGTTTGTCCGTATCCAGGGTTGGTTCCGCAGCACAAACAAAGGCAATGAAGAAAGTTGCCGGATCAATTAAATTAGAATTAGCACAATACAGGGAAATGGCAGCTTTTGCACAATTTGGATCAGATTTAGATGCTTCTACACAGCAACTACTAAATCGAGGTGCTAAATTGACCGAGCTTTTAAAACAAGACCAATATTCACCAATGACAGTAGCTGAACAAGTAATATCTGTATTTACCGGCGTTAAAGGTTATTTTGATGACGTTGATTTAAATGAAATAAAAAAATTTGAAAAAGATATAATAGAAAAAATTAAAAATGAAAAACCAGAAATTATTGAAAAAATTCAATCATCAGGAAAACTAGAGGAAGATACAGAAAAACTACTAGCACAAATAATTACTGAACATAAAAAAGGATTAAAATAATGCCTAGTTTAGATGATTTAAAAAAAAGGATTAAAAGTGTTAAATCTACCCAAAAAATTACTAAAGCAATGAAAATGGTAGCGGCAGCTAAGCTAAGAAAAGCTCAAGAAAGCGCAGAGAGAGGTCGTCCTTACAGTCAAAAAATGCAAAATATAATTCTCAATCTGACACAATCAATTAGCGACCCCGAAAGTGCACCAAAACTTCTTGTTGGTACAGGCAAAGATATTACTTACTTGTGCGTTATATTAACAGCCGATAGAGGTTTGTGTGGAGGATTTAACACAAATATTTGTAAGCTTGCTAAAATAAATTTTAAGAAGATTTTGAGTGAGGGAAAAAAAATTAAAATAATTACTGTTGGTTCTAAAGGCTTGGATCAAATTAAAAGAGAGTACGGTAAATTTATAATCAAAAAATTTAGTTTTAAAGATAAAAAACAAATTTCCTTTTTTGAGGCCGATATTGTAGGCAAAGAAATTATTAATTTATTTGATAGAAATGAGTTTGATAAATGTATTTTATTTTACAATAATTTTAAAAATGTAATAACACAAATACCTCAATCACAACAAATAATTCCTGTAGAAAAAAAAATATTAGATACCAAGAATGAAAATAACAACTTTTATGAATTTGAACCTGATGAAGATGAAATTTTAGAAGATTTATTACCAAAAAATATATCTACTCAAATTTTCAAAGCTTTTTTAGAAAATGCAGCAAGTGAGCAGGGGTCAAGAATGACTGCTATGGATAATGCAACAAGAAACGCTGGAGATCTAGTTGATAAACTTACAATTAATTATAACAGGAGTAGACAAGCATCAATCACAAAAGAATTAATTGAAATTATTTCAGGAGCTGAAAGTTTATAGTTATGAATAAAAAAGGAAAAATAACACAAATTATTGGTGCAGTTGTCGACGTAAATTTTGAAAATGAATTGCCGGAAATTTATACAGCTCTTGAGGCCAATAATTCAGGGAGTAAATTAATTCTTGAGGTAGCGCAACACTTGGGTGAAAACGATGTGCGAACAATCGCTATGGATGCCACAGAGGGCTTAAAAAGAGGAGACGAGGTGACGAATACGGGGTCTCCGATAAGTGTTCCTGTTGGTCCAGAAACTTTAGGTAGAATAATAAATGTAGTAGGAGAGTCTATTGATGAAAAAGGCGAAGTCAAAACTAAAGAAAAATGGCCAATTCATAGGGCTGCACCTAAATTTACAGATCAAGCTACAGAGACAGAACAGCTAGTAACAGGAATTAAAGTAATTGATCTACTAGCCCCTTACGCAAAAGGTGGTAAAATTGGTTTGTTTGGAGGAGCTGGTGTTGGAAAGACAGTAACAATTATGGAATTAATCAATAATATTGCGAAAGCACACGGAGGCTTTTCAGTATTTGCAGGCGTTGGAGAAAGAACGAGAGAAGGAAACGATCTTTATCACGAAATGATAGAGTCTGGAGTGATCAAAACAAATGGTAAAGGTTCTAAAGCGGCATTGGTTTATGGACAGATGAACGAACCTCCTGGTGCGAGAGCACGAGTAGCTTTAACAGGATTGACAGTCGCAGAATACTTTAGAGACAAAGAAGGACAAGATGTACTTTTCTTTGTGGATAATATTTTCAGATTTACACAAGCCGGGTCGGAAGTTTCAGCTTTATTAGGGAGAATACCATCAGCAGTAGGATACCAACCAACATTAGCAACAGATATGGGCAATCTACAAGAAAGGATAACATCAACTGATAAAGGGTCAATAACTTCTGTGCAAGCGATTTATGTGCCAGCTGACGACCTAACGGACCCAGCTCCAGCGACATCTTTTTCACACTTAGATGCGACTACAGTACTATCGAGACAAATAGCCGAAATTGGAATATATCCCGCAGTTGACCCACTGGATTCAACATCAAGGATTTTAGATCCAAGAATAGTAGGAGAAGAGCATTACAGAGTCGCAAGAGACGTTCAAAGAATATTACAAGCCTATAAATCTCTTCAAGATATTATTGCGATACTCGGTATGGATGAACTATCTGAAGAAGATAAACTTACTGTAGCTAGAGCTAGGAAGATACAAAGATTTTTATCACAGCCATTTTTTGTAGCAGAAGTTTTTACAGGATCTCCTGGAAAATTAGTAGACTTAGACTCAACAATTAAAGGGTTTGATGCAATTTGTAAAGGTGAATATGATCATTTGCCAGAAGCTGCTTTTTATATGGTTGGAGGTATAGAAGAAGTAGTTCAAAAAGCAGAGAAATTAAGCAAAGATGTCAAATAATGTCTGAAAAATTTAAAGTAGAAATTATTTCACCTGATCGCCTAGTTTTAAAAAAAGAAGCCAGAGAGGTTTCATTGCCATGTTATGAGGGTGAAATGGGCATTTTAAAAGACCATATATCATTGATAACTTTTCTGAGACCTGGATTTATCAAAATATTTAATGAAAAAGTTGATGAATTTTTTGTTGAAGAAGGAACCGTAGAATTTACTAATAACAACCTTCTTATTTTGACCTCTTCTGCAATTAGACCGTCAGAAATAGATAAAAAATCGCTAAATAATTTAATTTTTGAAAGTGAGAAAAAGATTAACAATAATGAAACATCTGATAAAGAAAGATACTTAGAGTCATATAAAATCGAGTCTCTAAAATCTATCAATCAATAAATTTATTAATTTCCTCTAAAAGTTTATTATACAAATTCTTTTTGAAATATACTATTTTCTCAGGTAATTTTTTAGGATTGATCCATTGCCATTCTAAAAACTCTGGATTGGCGGTTTTTAAATTTATCTCTTTATCATGACCTAAGAATTTACATATAAACCATTTTTGCTTTTGTCCTCTATATTGTCCTTTCCAAATAATACCTAATAAATTTTCAGGAAGTTCATATTCATAAAATCCATCTAATTCTTTCATAATAGATATATTCTTAATGCTGGTCTCTTCAAATAACTCTCGTTTGATAGCAGAGATATTGTCTTCATTTTTATTTACACCGCCCTGAGGCATTTGCCAATTGTCTGTTGGATTATCTAACCTTTTTCCAACAAATACTTTGTTTTCATTATTCAACAAAATAACACCCACACCAGTGCGCATGGGTAATGTTTTTTTTCTCATAAATAAAATTAAGAACTGAAAAGCTTAATAGCGTAATTTAGCTGATTATCACTTTCAGAGTTGATTCTAAAATCTTCTCCCTTTTCTTCAACAAATATATCAGGCGTGACACCTACTTCCGAAATTGATTTTCCAGAAGGTAAGTAATATTTAGAAATTGTAAGTCTCATTCCACCTCCGTTTCTTAATGGTATTATAGACTGAACAGAACCTTTGCCGTAAGAGTTTTCTCCTAAAATTATAGCTCGTTTGTGATCTTTTAGAGCTCCAGCAAATATCTCCGACGCTGATGCTGAACCATTATTTATTAGAACTACAATTGGTTTACCTTTAATTTCATCTCCTTTTCTAGCAAAAAATTTTCTCGTTTCTGAAGTCCTTCTTCCTTTAGTTGAAACTATCTCACCATCTTCTAAAAAAAAATCGGTTATGTTAATAGCTTGTGTTAATAAACCTCCTGGATTATTTCTTAGATCTAATAGATACCCTTTAATTTTAGTATTTTTTTCAAATTCTTTTACCGATTTTAAAAACTGTTTGTCACTATTTTCGTTAAAGGATTTTAACCTTATATAACCCAAATTTTTCTTTTTTCCTAAAAGTTGCGAGCTTACAGATCGTACTTCAATAATTTTCCGTTTTATTTTGAATTCTAAAGGTTTCTTAACATTTTTTCTTCTAACAGTTAAATTTATTGAGGATCCAACTGGTCCTCTCATTAATTTTACAGCCTCCATTAAGGATTTGCCTTGCACTTGTTCACTCCCTATTTTTACAATGTAATCCCCTGCCTTAATACCAGCATTTGCAGCTGGAGTATCGTCGATAGGCGAAATCACTTTAACTACTCCAGCCTCCATACCAATTTCTATGCCCAATCCTCCAAATTCTCCTTTGGTATCAGTTTGCATCTCTTTAAATAATTCTGGACTCATATATGCAGAATAAGGATCCAGAGATTGCAAAACACCGTTAATGGCAGAATCCATAATGTCCGCTTGATCGACATCATCTACGTAATCTTTTTTAATATTTTCTAAAACTTCCCCAAAAAGATCTATTTTTTCATAAAGATCATTTTTAGCTGACGCATTAGTAGTACTAAAAACTAATATTAAGAACAAACTGCTTAAAATTTTTCTCATATCATTGCCTTTTCTTTTGGAATTTCTTCAGACCACATTTTTTCTAAATCATAGAATTCTCTTTTTTCAGGATGAAATATATGTACGATTATGTCCTGAGTATCTACTAATTTCCAGTCAACGCTATCTTTTCCCTCAATTTTACAGTTTTCTAATCCAATTTTTTTTAACTCTGAGACTAATATCTCCGATAAAGCCTGAAGATGCCTTGATGAAGTTCCCGAAGCAATAATCATATAGTCAGCAATATAAGATTTATTTTTAAGATTAATAGATGTTATATTAGTTGCTTTATTATTATCTAAAATTTTTTCTATATTATTTTTTATTTCTGAAACTTTCATTTGTAGTATTTCTCTCTTAACTTCGAGGATGAGAATTTTATAGGTTTATTTTTAATAAACTTTATATTTTTATTATTTATATATTTTGCCACAATAGATTCTTTACTCTTTCTATCATATCCTTTACGAGAAAAAACAATTAATTTTGTCAATTTTACTATTTTTTTCCAACTTTTCCATTTGTGGAATTTTATCAAAATATCCGAGCCGATAATTAAATAAATATTACTTTTTTTTTCTTTTTTTAAAATATATTTGATAATATCAATTGACCTTCGAGATTTTACAATATTTTCTAAATATAAAACCTTAATATTTTTAATATTTCTAACAATTTTCTTAGATTGGACTATTCTATTCCTTAGTGAGAAGAGTGGTTTCTTTTTAAATGGATTTTTTTTTGTAATAATCCAATATAATTTTTTTAATTTGATTTTATTAATTGCAATTTTAGATATTTTTAAGTGTCCATTATGAGGAGGATCAAAACTTCCACCTAAAATACCAATATCTGCAATTTGCTGTCGCCCCATGAATTATGGTCTAATAATACCTTTACCTGAAACTATATATTTATATGATGTTAATTGGTTTATACCAACAGGACCTCTTGGAGGTAGTTTATTCGTAGATATTCCAATTTCACCACCAAAACCAAACTCTCCTCCATCAGCAAACTGAGTTGAAACATTGTGCATAGCAATTGAACTATTCACGCCCTCTAAAAAAATTTTTGCATTTTTTAAATTATTTGTAATAATACTGTCAGTATGCATTGTGCCATATTTTAAAATATGATTTACGCAATCATTAACATTTTTTACAGTTTTAATCGAAATAATCGCATCTAGATATTCTGTTCTCCAATCTTTTTCTTTTGCTATTTTCAATTTATTTTTAAATAATTTATTAATTTTTTTGTCTACTCTAACTTCACAACCATATTTTTTGAGCATGTTGATTATTTCAATTGCATGAGATTTTAGAGCTTTATCTTCGATTAGAAGTGTTTCAACTGCCCCACAAATGCTGGTTCTTCTCATTTTAGCATTTAGGATTAATTTTTTTGCCATATTTAAATTTGCACTTTTATCCACAAAAATATGACATAGACCCTCTAAATGTCCAATTACATGTACATTGGAAAATTTTTGAACTCTCTCTACTAATCCTTTGCCTCCTCTGGGTACTATTACATCAATATATTTATTCATTTTTGAAAGCATTTTATCTACTATTTTTCTATCTTTTTTGTCAATGAACTGAACGCAATTTTTATTTATATTATTTATTTGTAATACTTTACGAAAAAGATCAGCCAATAATTTATTAGAGTAGAAAGCCTCTGACCCACCTCTTAAAATACAACAATTTCCTGATTTTAAGGACAAAGCAGCTACATCAGAGGTAACGTTTGGTCTACTCTCATAAATAACCCCAATGACACCAATGGGTGTTGAAATTTTCTTTATTTTTAATTTGTTTGGTCTTTTCCATTGTTCTAAGACTTTACCTATTGGATTTTCAAACCTTGCTATCTCATTTAACGAGTTTCTAATTCCATTTATCCTTTTTTCATTTAAAATTAATCTATCAACTAGATGTTTACGTTTAACATTTTTTATGTCTTTTTTATTTTCTGATATTATTTTATCTTTATTCTTCAATATTTCCTTACTATAGTCATAAAGTACCTTTTTTATTTTACTATGACTCACCACTTTCAAATCCTCAAAAGCCTTTTTTGAATTCTTACCGATATTCTCTAAATATTCCATTTACAACTTTACCATATCATCTTTGTGAATTATCTCGGATCTGCTTAAATAACCTAAAATTTTCTCCATTTCTTTACTTTGTTTACCCCTTATTTTTTCGATTTCTGATGAACTAAATGATACCAATCCTCTGGCTAATTGATTTTCAAGTTGATCAACTATTAAAACATTTTCACCTTTTTCAAAAGATCCTTTGACTTTTATTATTCCAGCAGCTAGTAGACTTTTTCCATTTAATAATGCTTTTGCCGCACCGCCATCAATATAAACTATACCTGAAGAATTAAGGGAACTTATTATCCATTTTTTTCTTGCATCTAAACTTGAAATTTTTGGTTTAAAATGGGTAAAAATTTTATTTCTTAACATTCTTTGAATAGGGTTATCTTTATTTCCATTTGCAATAAACATATGGCATCCTGAATTCATACAAATTTTCGCTGCATCTAATTTTGTTGAAATACCACCTGAGCCATATGTATTTTTACTTTTATCAGCTAAAGAATATATATCCTCATCTATTTGATGAACAATTTTGACTATATTTTTTGATTTATCATGGAGCCCATCAACATCTGAAAAAATTATAAGAGTATCTGCACCAATAATCTGAGCAACTCTTGCAGCAAGTCTATCATTATCTCCATATTTAATTTCTGCTGTTGCAGTAGTATCGTTTTCATTTACAATTGGAATGGCTTTTAATTTAAAAAGATTATCGAAGGTATTCCTAATATTTAAAGATCTTCTTCTTTGTTCTGTATCATCTGGGCTAATTAGAATTTGTCCTGATTTTACTTTAAACTTATCAAAAAGTTTTTGAAATTCTCCAGCTAGATGAATTTGTCCAACTGCAGCAATTGCTTGACTCATTTCCAATTTAATTTTTTTCTTTTTCAATTTTAGATACTTTTGCCCTAAGGCTATTGCACCAGATGATACAATTACAAAATTTTTTCCAACTCCGTACCTTTTTATATCCTTAATTAACGATGTAAGCCATTTTTTTTTAAATTTTCCCTTATTATCAACCACTGTTGTTGAACCCAATTTTATTACAATTTTTTTTGAATTATTGATTAGCATATTTTATCAAAATTTTTTTTATCTTTTTTATATCCTGTTCCGAAAATACTGAAACAATTTCGTATCTAGATTTAACTTTTTTTTTAAAATCCTCCAATTTTTCCTTAATATCGTTAAGTTTAAATAAATCTGATTTATTAAAAAAAATAATTTCTTTTTTTTCATTTAACTTTTTATCATATGAAGAGAGTTCTTTAATAATTTGTTTGTACGATACAACGAGATTTTCCTCACTTAAATCGATTAAATGTAAAAGTACTTTACATCTTTCTATATGTCGTAAAAATTTATCTCCTAAACCAATACCTTTGTGAGCACCTTCTACTAAACCAGGAATATCTGCCAATGTTACTTCTTTCCTGTCATAATAAGTCACACCCAAATTTGGATTAATAGTCGTAAACGGATAATTAGCTATTTTTGGTTTTGCTCTAGTTAAAGCTGCTAACAAACTAGATTTTCCTGCATTTGGTTTTCCAATTATACCAATATCAGCAATTACTTTTAATTGTAGCCATATCCAAAATTCTTCACCAATCTTTCCTGCAGTTCTTTTTTTTGGCGCTCTATTTGTTGAGCTTTTAAATCTAACATTTCCTAATCCTCCTTTTCCTCCGTTAGCGACTAAATATTTTTCTTTATTTTTTAGAAAATCATAAATTAAAGTATTATTATCTTCTTCATAAATTTGAGTTC
>CEUJ01023377.1_pt1 | contig 10243 bp, 4 predicted proteins | sample 361531 | NCBI WGS metagenome assembly CEUJ01 (sample SAMEA2622842, study PRJEB7988) | marine metagenome | biome: marine biome (ENVO:00000447); feature: marine epipelagic mixed layer (ENVO:xxxxxxxxx); material: "saline water (ENVO:00002010), including plankton (ENVO:xxxxxxxx)" | depth 140 m | reverse complement strand
CAATATCCAAACAGTGGAATAATTTATCAACTATCTCAAATTGGTGTGTCTACACATGACAATTTGCCAATTTATGCAGTTAAGTTATCTTATGATGCAAATGAAGATAATGATGAGGCAAGAGTTTTAATATTAGGACAGTGTCATGCAGAAGAGATTTATGGTGTAGAGATTGCGATGGAGATGATTGATTGGCTACTTCATCCAAATGCATTTTATCCTGTAAATTATCTTGATCGAAAAATGGCATTAGAAAATACAGAATTGTGGATTGTTCCAACACATAACCCTGAAGGTCTTTTAACAGTTCATGGCGACACGTTAAATGGAGAATGGATTCAAGATGAATGGTATAGAAAAAATAAAACAGATATTAATGCTAATGGTATTTTTGATTATGTTTATGGACCTGGAAACGATTCAGATGGTGTTGACTTAAATAGAAATTATGATTTTAATTGGATATTTGGTGATGATAAATATGAGTTAGATTATGGTTGCTCTGGCAATCCATCTTATATTTCAAATTATGATTATTATAGAGGAGAAGAGCCATTTTCAGAACTAGAAATACAAGCTATTAGAGATTTTGCAATTGAAAAGAAGTTTTTGCTATCAATTGCATATCATAGTTCTCGATCAGGTTGCGTTTCTGAAAAAGTGATATATCCATGGAAATGGACTGAAACAAAAGAAAGTCCAGATTTTGAGGTGATTGATAAACTTGGTAGAGATATAGCCTCATTCATACCGACACAGGATGGGATCACAACCTATTTACCATCAGGAAGTGTTTCTAGAAGAGGTAATGCTCATGACTGGTTTTACAGTCAAACAGGCTGTATACAATATTTAATAGAAGCTGGAACTTCAAACATTCAAACGAATGATGAGCAAATTATTGAGGATACCATTGACAGAAATTTAATTGGAGCGTTTCATTTAATTAATAGGGCTTCTGGAAATAATTTCGGTGAAATAGGAGCAGATAAGTATTTAATAAATGGTTTAGTTATGGATTCTAATTCAAGTGAAACATTAGATGCAGAAGTCACTATTTTAGAAATGGATGGCCCTATGTTGAAGCCAAGAATGACAGATCAATTTGGTAGGTTTAGAAGATTGTTATATCCTGGATCATTTACATTACAAGTAAAATCAAAAGGTTATCAAACTTATGTAGAATCAGATATTGTACCAAGTGCTTCCTCTTTTTTAGAAAAAGATATTTTTTTAGAGCCTTTGAATACTTATGTTGTAGATTTTAATTTTAATTATCCTGACTATTATAATTTAGAAGATCCATTAATACTAACTGTTGAAAGTGAGTGGGACATTGAAGAATATGAAATATTTTCTAATACTTTTACACTAAATTTATATGAAGGATCATATAATGTTTCTATCAGAGGGTCAAGTTCTAATCATATCGTGCCTGTTATAGATAATTTTGTTGTTGATTCAAATTTTGAGCAAAACTATAATTTAGGCTGGGCAAAATTGTTATACTCTGGTATAAGTCCGAACGATTGGAATGTCCATTCAGGAGATTGGTATTTTGATAATGAGTTATATTCACAATCTTCATCATATTACTCTAGCGATTCTTTTGGAAGTTTAACTTTAAATGAGTCTTTTGCGGCTACTGACATTGTTGCTTTTTTTGATGTAAAATATGAATATGAATGGGATAATGATTATTTGCAATTTTCTGTTTTTAGCAATGAAGGAAACATTTCTAATGTTAAGACTTTAACTGGTCATAATTATAAATCTTTTAATTCAGTAATTCTTGGTCATTTTGGTGAAAATGAATTAAATGATTTATCTATTAATATATCAACATACACAGATGAATCTCTCTACTATAGAGGCTGTATCATAAAAGACTTAAAAATTGTATCAGATTCAGGTAATCAGGTTTGTAATTTAGGAGATTCAAATTTTGATGGATTAATCAGCATTAATGATATTATGAAAGTATTAAATATTATTTTACAGATTGAAAGTGCAGATGGTTACTACAAATGTGTTAGCGATTTAAATCAGGATGATGGTATTAATATTTTAGATATATCAATTTTAATAAACTTAATATTAGGGGATTAATATGCTTAAAAAACTTACTTTTTTATTATTTGCTTTTTCGTTATTGTTTTCAAACAATATGTTAAAATTACCTTTTTCTCATAAAGGTATTGATAATAGACCTGCTGAATACGAAAGAGGAATATATTTAATTGTACTAGCCTCGCAAAATCTAGAAAATTGGTTGGGAGATCAATCTAATGGAGAAGATTTTGTTAAGTTTAAGAAAACTCAAGGATATGATGTTGATGTAATTTCTTTAGATCAACTAGGTATAGATTCAAATATTTCTTTAAAAGGATATTTGCAAACATATAAAAATAATAATCCAATGCTTGAGTATGTATTGCTTGTTGGTGACTGGAATGGTGCCTATTCTGTCCCAACATTTACTATACCATCTTATAATGAAGAAGAATTAGATGTAACTGATTATACATATACTTATGTTGGAGAAAATGTTGAAAATCCTCGATTTTTCATTGGAAGATGGCCTGTTAGGCAAATACAAGATTTACTAATATTAAAAGCTAAAACCATTGAACATACAAAATTAGAGCAAGCAACAAATTTAAATAGGTTTGATGATGCATTAATTGTTGCTGGTAATTTTAAAGATGGCCAGGGAGTTCAGCCTTGGGATTGGCCTGTTACACCTAGATGGACATCATTGTGGCTTCAAGATGAATTATATGAATTTGGTTATGATAATGTTGATACAGTTTTTTATCACGCGCAAAATTATGAAAATGGAGCTAGTAATCCAATGATAGCAAATTCATGGAATTCAGGCATTGGTATAGTCAACTATAGAGGTTGGGGAGATGCAAATGGATGGCATAAACCTTTATTCCACAGAGAAGAAGTAGAACAATTAAATAATGGTTGGGATTTACCAATAGTTCTTAGTTTTGTATGTAATACTGGTGATTTTGGAAATGATTATTCTGGTGTTGGTTTAGATAAATGTTTTGGAGAAACATTGGTTACAGCAGGAAGTACAACAAACCCAAAAGGTGCTGTTGCAATGGTTGGTCCTTCTGACTTAGACACTGATACAAGATTTAACAATGTAATATGTGGTGCAATGTGGGATGATATTTTAGAATTAAGAAAAACTGAACTTGCTCCAGCACTGCATACAGGAAAAGATTCAGTTAGAACCGAATTTAGTGGATTAGTTATCAATAATACAAACATACCAGATTTTTATTATCATATTTATGGAGTCTTGGGTGATCCAAGCATACCGCTAAGATTAACTAATCCAACAAGCTTGAATTTTCAAGGTGATGTAAATCTAACCGAATCATACGTTTCTCTTAAAATACTTGATGAGATGGGACATGAAGTAAAAGATGTTGTGGCTGCTTTAATGTTTGACGATCAATTAGTAGGTAAAGACTTATCAAATCAAAATGGATGGATTGATATAGATATAGATACTAACCAAGTTCCTATTGGTTCTGATTTAACATTGTATTTAAATCATCCAAATCACTTTCAAGAAAAAATAGATATTACTTTAGATAGTGATTCAGGTTCTAACTTTGAAGAGCATGTATATGAAGTTACGCCTGAACCTATTTCAGATTATATTTACAATATATCTTTAAATGATGGAACTTTATGGGAAGAAATCTCTGTTGAAGGGACAAATTTATGTTTAACAGATGATACCGTTACTGATATTGATTTACCATTTAATTTCAATTTTTATGGAGAAACTTATAGTTCTATGACTATATCTTCTAACGGTTGGGCTTCTTTTGAAAATTGTGATATACCTTATTTTTGGAACTTTTCAATCCCATTTCCTCTTGGTCCATCTGCTATGTTAGCTCCTTTTATGGATGATCTTGATGACAATGGTAAAGAACCTTTTGAAGATTTGAATGGAAACTGTAGTCACGATCAGGGTGAATGGTTTCAAGATAGAAATGATAATGGTTATTGGGATCAAGGTGAAGATTTCGACGTTTATTCTTTTAATGATACCAATAATAATAGATTTATAATACAATGGCAAAATGTTTCAAATGGTGAAGATGATGAAAATTGTCCTGATTGTGTTAAAAATACATTTCAATTAATGTTGTATAATCAAGATGTACATCAAAATATTGCAAATCAAGGTGATATTGTTTTTCTCTACCAAGAAACTCATGATATAGATGAAAATGGTAATTTTTGTACAATTGGTATTGAGTCACCAAACCAAAACTTTGGATCGCAAGTTGTTTTCAATGATGCTGATTCTGATATAACTCCTAATTTGAATAACGGTTACTCAATAAGGTTTACTGCTGACAATAATCCTTTGAATATTGATGAGAATGATAATGTTGAGTTTTCTTTATTAAAAACTTATCCAAATCCATTTAATCCCAGTTTAAACATAGAATATCACATGGAAAAATCATCTAATGTCAAAATATCCATATATGATATTAATGGTAGATTAGTTGATTCTGTTTTGGATGTGTTTCAATCAGCGGGAAATCACAAGATTAATTGGAATTCAAAAGACATTTCTACAGGAGTATATATTGTTAAATTAAGTCTTGGCTCAAATACCTATACACAAAGAGTAGTGCTGTTAAAGTAAAAAATCATTAATTAATTCTGGCGGTCTTGCAATTATAGCATTATTTTCTTTAATAATAATTGGTCTTTCAATTAGTTTTGGGTGCTGAACTATTAGTTTTGTAAGTTTTTCACAATCTGTTTGTTTATTGTAATTTGAATTGTTTTTGAAAAATTTATCATTAAATCTGATAAAATTATTTGGTTTAAGTTTTAATTTTTTAGAAATACTCTTAATCTCATTTATTGTAAATCCTGATTTAATATATTCTATAATCTTAAAATTGACTCCTAATTCATTTAAAATCTCAACTGATTTTCTACTTTTGCTTCATTGTGGATTATGATATATAGTAACCATTTCTACCTTTCTACCTAAAATATTAAGGTATTACTTATTAAATATAAAAAATATATTGTTTTTTGTTTTATAACTTAATAAAATTAGGTATGAATAAAAATAGTAAATTTCTTGTGTTAGATAATATTGATAAGAAAATTTTATCTATTTTGAAAGTTAATGCAAGAGAATCTGCAAGTAGTATTGCTGAATCAATTGAATTGTCTGTTCCAGCAACAACAGATAGAATTAAAAAATTAGAAGATTCTAAAGTAATTAAAGGTTATTATGCTGAAATAGATTCAAGAAAAGTTGGATTAAATTTATCAGCTCTTATAACAATCATTTCTGAGTCATCTTCCAATTATGAAAAAATAATTAAATACGCAAATCAATCTAATGAAATTGTTGAATGTTATGCTACTACTGGTAGAGGTTCTCATATTTTGTTTATAGAAACTGAAAATACTGAGAGTTTAGAAAAATTATTAAGAACCATACAGTCATGGCCAAATGTAATAAGAACTGAAACTCAAATTATTTTATCAAATAATAAAACATTGTCTAATCATTAAAAATATAAGGAGAATAATATGAAAAAAATCATGGTAGAATATATATGGATTGATGGTAATCAGCCTACAGCAAAGTTAAGAAGCAAAACTAAAGTAGTTTCTAAAGAAATTAATACTCCTTCTGATTTGCCTGATTGGAGTTTTGATGGTTCTAGCACGATGCAGGCTGAAGGTCATTTCAGTGATTGCTTATTGAAGCCTGTTCATATTGTAAAAGATCCTATAAGGGGTGGTGACAATTTATTAGCAATGTGTGAAGTTTTTAATTCAGATGGCTCCGTTCATAAAAGTAATAAAAGAGGTAAACTTAGAGAGTTAGCAGAAAAGTTTAAGCATGAGGAATGTTGGTTTGGTATTGAGCAAGAATATACTTTTTTTGATGGAATTAAACCACTTGGATGGCCTGATAATGGTTTTCCAGCACCTCAGGGAGGCTACTATTGTGGGGTAGGTTCAGATGAAGTTTTTGGTAGAGATATTGTCGAAGAACATATGGAAGCTTGTATAGATGCTAATTTGATGATATCTGGAATTAATGCTGAAGTTATGCCTGGTCAATGGGAATTTCAAATTGGACCATTAGGACCACTTAAAGTATCTGATGAAATTTGGATAGCAAGATGGCTATTGTATAGAATTGGTGAAGATTATGGTGTAAGCGCTACATTAGATCCTAAGCCAGTAAAAGGAGACTGGAATGGAGCAGGTGCCCATACAAATTTTAGTACAAAATCTATGAGAGAAGCAGGAGGTCTTAAACTTATTGAAGAAGCATGTGAAAAATTAGGAAAAAATCATGATAAGCATATTGCAATGTACGGTTCTGATAATGAACAAAGATTAACAGGTGATCATGAAACATGTAGTATTAGTGAGTTTAAATATGGCACAAGTGATAGAGGGGCATCTATTAGAATTCCTATGCAAACTGCTCATGACGGCTATGGATACTTAGAAGATAGAAGACCATCTGCAAATATGGATCCATATTTAGTTTGTACTGCATTAATGGAAACAATACTCTCTTAGATTTTAAAAGCATAAATCGTTTCATATGAAATTACCTCTTTTCGAATTGTTTGAAAAGGGGTAATTTTCATATATACAAACTATATTGTTAAATGGAAAATTTATTAAGTCAACAAGTCATATTATTATTTGTCATTTGCTTTGCAATTGTTTTTTTTGTGATGGAGATTTTGCCGCTTGAAGTTACAGCATTAGCTTCAGTAGGTTTGCTGTTACTTTTTGATATCATAAGTATTGAGCAAGCTATATCAGGTTTTAGTAACAATGCTGTAATTACAATTGGCGCCATATTTATTTTAAGCAGATCTTTAGTTAAAACTGGTTTTTTAGAAGTTTTAGCTCAATTTTTATATAAACTTGGTGGAAATAATGTATGGGTAATAGTATCAATTTTTTTAATTACCGTTTCATTAGTTTCAGGATTTATAAATAACACAGCTGCTGTAGCAATCTTCATTCCTGTAATTTTTAAAATTTGCCAAAAGTACCATATTAGCCCGACAAAACTACTTCTACCGCTATCTTATGCAGCAATTCTGGGAGGTACGCTTACATTAATTGGTACATCTACTAATCTTGTTGTGAGTTCTGTTGTAGAAAATAATTTTGAACATTTTATAGATTGTGTTGAATTTAATGACGAATTAGGAAATTTATCAAAAATTTGTTCTGATGATTCTAATTGGCTACCTGAAATGGGTAATAACATTTATGATGTTGGAGATAAGTTTCTAGATGTTAATAACAACCAAGTTTGGGATGAATTAGATCCGATTTCAATGTTTGAGTTCACGAAAATAGGATTAATTTTTATGTTTATTGGAATCATTTATGTAATTATCGTTAGTAAATGGTTTTTGCCATCACGAGCAATCACATCATCTTTAACACAAAAGTATCATATGCAAAAGTATTTAACTGAATTTAGAATCCCTAAAGACTCAAAATTAGTTGGAAAATCATTTAACTACCTAAACATCTATAAAGAATACGGTTTTCAGCCTTATAAAATCATTCGTGAAGATCAAGAACTCATTTATAATTTAAATTCTGCTGTAATACTTGAGGATGATGTAATTATAGGTCAAATTCAGTTAGAAGAGATTATAAGATTTAAAGATAATTTGAATGTTTTATTACTTTCTGATGTAAAAATGAATCAAAATGAGTTAGTCGGTCAGAATTTTATCTTGGTTGAAGGTTTAATATCACATCAGTCCTACATCATTGGTAAAACCCTTAATGATTACGATTTTAAACAAAGATTTTCGTCTTTTGTTTTAGCAATCAAAAGACAAAAAGATTTGCTTAGAGAAAAAATTGCTCATATTAAACTTAAATTTTCAGATACAATTTTGATTATGGTTCCAAAGACAAAATTAAAAACATTAAAACAATCAAAAGATTTAATAATTTTAGAAGAATTAGATATACATTTAAAATACCAAAGATATTGGTGGCTTTCTATATTAGTAATACCTTTAATAATGATTTTTTCTTCTCTTGGAATTATACCAATTGTAAAGGCTGTTATCTTGGGAGCAATAACCTTATTAGTACTTAAAGTTATATCTATTCAAGATGCATATGAATCAATAGATTGGTCTGTAATTTTCTTGATAGCTGCGTTAATACCTTTAGGACAAGCATTGCATATCACTGGAGCAGATATATCAATAAGTAATTTTATATTATACATTGCTGATTCTATTTTGCCATATTTTAATGAAGACACTTATTATATTATTATTATATCATCTTTATATTTACTTTCAATGATTATTTCATCATTTTTATCCAATGCTGCTGTTGCAATTGTATTTACACCCATTGCTATTGCAATTAGTAATTATTCAGGTATAGATCCGAGACCATTGATTTTTTCTGTTTGTTTAGGTGCCTCAAATAGTTTTTTGACACCTATTGGTTATCAAACTAATATGATGGTTTATGCACCAGGACAGTATAGGTTCAATGATTTTATTAAAGTTGGATTACCTTTATCAATAATTTTTTGGATTTTAGCTACATTTTTAATTCCATTTTTCTGGCCAATAATTCAACTTGATTACATCTTTTAAATTTTTTTATTACATAATGTTACTTTTATTACAATCCAGAAGTAATTATTATTGTAAAGAAAAAAAGTATGGATATTAATTAGAAAATTAATAACTTTGCGTTCAAACTAAATTTATATATTGCAAATAGGAGATACTATGTTAAATAAAATCAAAACAACTCTTTTGAGTATTGCCTTAATGATGACTTCATTAATTTTTACTCAGGAAGTGGTTATGGGCCTTGGTGCCGTAACAGATAGTAGCGCAGAAGTTACTATGGACACCCCATTTGATGTGGGTGGTTTTCAATTTGATGCTGTTGGCGCATCGCTAACTGCTGGAGAAGGTGGTTTGGCTGCAGATGCAGGTTTCACTGTTTCTACAGGTGGAGAAACTGTATTAGGTTTTTCTTTCACTGGAAGTTTCATTCCTGCAGGAAGTAGTGGTGTATTGACAAACTTATCAGGAACTATGCCTACAGACCTTTGTTTATCCTTAGGTACGGGTGCTATATCTGATGTTTCAGGTAATGCAATGGATTATACATTTGGTGAATCTGATTGTGATTATGTAGTTCCATGTGAAGAGGATGTTGATAATGATGGTATTTGCGATGATGTTGATGATTGTGTTGGTGAATATGATGAGTGTGGTGTTTGTAATGGTGATGGAAGTTCATGTAATACAGAACCAATGCTTGGTTTTGGTAACTGGGACGCAGAAAATTTAATGTTAGACATCAATGTTACTGTTGGTGATGTTGATTTAGCTGGATTTCAGTTTGGTTTAACTGGAGTATCTGTTGCAGCAGCAGCAGGGGGTCTTGCTGAAGAAAATGGATTTACAGTATCATCAAGTCCAAATATTGTAATTGGTTTTTCATTAACAGGTACAACAATTCCTGCTGGAAGTTCAGGCATTCTAACATCCTTAATGTTAGCAAGTGTTGATGACTTAGAAGGTTGTATAGTTGATGTTGTATTATCTGATCCTGCTGGAGGATCAATTGTTGATGATTATATGATTGGTGATTGTATTATTGTAGGCGAAGTTGTAGAAGGTTGTACAGATGAATCTGCTTGTAACTATGATGATGCAGCAAACACAGATGATGGGTCATGTACTTATCCTGAAGAAAATTTTGATTGTGATGGCAACTGCGCTGTAGAAGAAGATTGTACAGGCGAATGTGGTGGAGATGCAATTATTGATGAATGTGGTGTTTGTGAAGGGGATAATACTAGTTGTTTAAATGTTGTTTATTTTGGTGCAGTTACTGAATCTGATACAGGAAATAGTATGGAAATTTGGTTGTCTTCTGTAACAGATGTTGCTGGATTTCAATTTGATGTAACAGGTGTAAGTGTTAATGATGCTTCTGGTGGTGTTGAGGATTTAGGCTGGACTGTTAGTTTTAATGAATCTGGAACAATAATTGGATTTTCATTAACAGGAGACGTGCTAGCACAAGGAGAACATCTTTTAACTGTTTTAGACTTTGGTTTCACTGATACTGAAGCATGTTTAACATTTGAGAATGATGGCGCGCTTGCTGATTCAGA
>CEUJ01180900.1_pt1 | contig 10264 bp, 16 predicted proteins | sample 361531 | NCBI WGS metagenome assembly CEUJ01 (sample SAMEA2622842, study PRJEB7988) | marine metagenome | biome: marine biome (ENVO:00000447); feature: marine epipelagic mixed layer (ENVO:xxxxxxxxx); material: "saline water (ENVO:00002010), including plankton (ENVO:xxxxxxxx)" | depth 140 m | reverse complement strand
GTATCAGTAGTGGTTATTGATTATCTTATTCGTAATAGGAGTTAGTTTATGTTAAGTGTATTTGTTTATCTGATGTTTACTGTGTTTGTTTGTATCTCATATCTCAATGATTAAAGTTGTGTATTGTGGGTTATGGTGGTTTAAGGTGGGATATTGTGGGGTGGATATGCGTTAGTTAGACTTTATGTTTGTTTGAGTGTGATGGTTGTGTGTGATATTTTTATACAGACTTTATACCTATACACTCTCTCGCTGTCAAGCACATATTTCTTGACATTCTTTTGACATTTCGTTTTTATTGTTGACATGTAGCACGTAATGTGTTATGATAATGGAGGTTTAATGTATACTTTCAAAGACCAAGTAGCAGACGCATGTGCTGGCCTTGCGCTCGGCGCTGCGTTCTTGTGGCTGTATGCCGTCGCATCACACGCGGACTTGATGGTATCCGGCTTTTAACGGGCCATATGCTGTCGCATGCTGTCACATTTATGCGAGAATACATTAAATAAAAGGCCAACAATATCAGCTACTTAGTTTATGTTCGCCTTAATGGGAGAGGATTATGCGACAAAGATTGTCACATATAAAGCGACGACTGCGCGAAAAGTGTCCGAGAACACATAAAATAATAGATAAAAGCATTGATATGGTAGGTTGGACGCCTATTATCATGATGGTATACAGTCAGATACTAATATTAAGCTATGGGTATTATAAGAGTGCATGCAATACTGACAAATGATTGACATATTGTTTTTGACATACATTTAACATGCTGTCAAAATGCTGTCAGTATGTGGTGGGACCTCCCCCCTACCCCCCACCTACCCGAATATACCTCTCGATGACTTGACAGGACCTTGACAGCGGTGCTAAGCCTGTTTTCGATCTGCGGCCAAAAATTTCACCAAAGTAAAATTCCAGATTTTAGCTTGCACATATCGCACGACCATGATATAATATAATATACCAGGAGAGACCATGGCAAACTGTTTATATTGCGGAGCTATAAACCCACCGAGTAACAGCAATAGACCCAGAAAATATTGCTCACAGATATGCAGCAAAAAATGGCACAATCGTAATCGAAGAAAGCCAGAAGGATGGATTCGAAAAGGTGATTTAGAGAAAGCAGCTAAGAAAAAGCGTATAGAACGTTACAATTGGTATAAAGAAAACTGGTTGACAGCTGATCAGTTGGCGGATAAATTAGGTATTACTAAAACAGCAGTGCACCACCGCGCCAAAAAGTTATCAACAGTTGAAGGAAAATTGATATCAGCGCCAGGTGGAGGAAATGCAAGGTTTTGGCCGCCAGAGTCAATTGAAAAGCTAGTCTATGCAGAGACTCCGATTCCAGAAGGTTATATAACGAGGAAAGAAGCAGCCGAGATAATTGGTATAACTAGCAACACGTTTGATACAAACTACAGTAAGATAATTAAACCAGATATGTTGTGGCAGCAGACTCATAGCACGTGCACTACACAACATCTATATCTTAAAAAGAACGTAGAAAAGTTTATTAAAGATAGAAATGACGCCGTAGAAGCCCGTAGGTTAGAGATAAAAGCGCGAGAGGAGGAAAGAATTAAGCGTGTGGCTGCAGCGGAAGCAGCGCGCCGTGAGGCCCGGACGCGTAGGGAAAAGGAGCGCATCGATAGACAACTGCAGCGCGCAGCTGACAAGGCTGCGAATTATGAGCGCCGCTTACAAAGGCAGCGTGATCGTGTGCCAAATGCGGATTATGATTGGCAATCTGTGGAGTATCGCGAACGTAAGCTGTTTAATTCTTTTGAATCAAGGCTCTCCAATTGGCATGAAGGCTGTAAATATTCGCTAGCGACTTTAGAGAAATCCATTGAAGCTAACAAGCGTTATGCACGCCGTAACAATTCTGGGTTTGTTACAGAGTTTACCTGTTCAACATGTTCGGTTACGCAGCCTTATTATAACTTTTACTTTGCGCCTATCAAAAAAGGACGTGCCACAACTTCTTGCCGGCAGTGCCTAAGCAATAAATCTAAAAAGCGATGGGCACTAAATAAAGAATCAATCAAAGAAAAAACTAAGAAAAACTATCGTCTTAAGTTTAGGACCTTGATTGCTACAACAATCAAACAAGATCTTGCAAGGCACCGCGGTTATTGGGCGGAAGATATTAGCAATACACTTATTTGGTCAAAACTTCAAGAAAACTGCGGATATAATTTAGACGATTTTATTGAGCATATTCAAAATCAATTTAACGAGAAAATGAATTGGCTCAATCACGGTCGGGGCTCTGATCAATATTATTGGCAAATCGACCACATTGTGCCGCGATCAAGCTTTGTATACACTGACTTGGATGATCCTGCGTTTATCTCGTGTTGGAGTTTAGACAACATGCAACCTTTAAGCCAATATGAAAATATGACAAAAGACAATCCTGTGTCAAGAGGCATTAACCCTTTTACAAAGAAAAAAATTTAGGAAAAAAATTTACGGTTTAAAAAGTTCGAAAAAAGCACAACTTCGCTGACTACCTATTAATGTGGGTATTTTTAGGCGGGCGAAGCGACGAGTGAAAGAGTTTTTTGAAATTCCTCCAAAACACAATTTAAAAAAGGGTATGCTTGTTACCTGCTCTTGCCACGGCGGTGTGGCTATAATATTGGAATTATATGACAATGGAATCACTGGATACCCTAGAATGAATATGGCAAAAATATGGTGGATTACTTTACCGGCTGGATATGGAAACAGGGTTTGGATGCATTCAATATCTCGCTTAAAGAAGTATAAGGTTTTGAATCCAAACACTACCTAATACTGTGGAAGGCGAAAAGAAATCTTTATTTAACGTTGTCAATGGTTCTTACAATTGCCCTTTGTGCGGGTCGGCAATTTATTGGTCTTGTCCTGGTGCCACGGGGTGGGCACATTGTTCTAAATCTGACCAGGCTACTCGCATGTGGAAAAAGGGCGAAGAAATGCACATTGATTTTTGCACATGGAAAGGAAATGCCAGAAGAAGACCAGATGGGAAAGTAGAAATCTTTTATTATCCATAGTTATTATATGGGCAGGGTTTATAGGCGCACATTTGTTGTAGGCGATTTGGTTACAATTGCTCCAGATTTTAGAAACAATATTTTAGATTTTGATTTTGAAAAATACATCGGCATCATCATTAAAGTATACGAAGAAAATGAATATATCGTGCGTTGGACAAATTCCCCTATTAATTCATTTTATGCAGGAATGTGGAATGGTGATCATTTGGTAAAAGTTGAAAATTACCAAAGCGAATATGATAAAATTAAAGAAAAACGTTTGCACATATTAGAGTTATGAGTTACAATAGTCAAGTGGGTGAATTTATGGTAGGTGATTTGGTGGTCTTTACAGGCTATGAGATAGAAAATCCACCAGAGGCACATAAAATAGGAATAGTTATTGAAGTTGGTATAGAAAGCACACGCAGCAGAATGTATCGTGTATTATGGCTGCACAATAAAACAAAAGTTAGTGTATCGGCAAAACATCTGCAACTAGCTTATGAGATAAAAGAATAACAACACTATTTATTAACGAGGTAAAAGACATGACCATTGACTTGTATCAAATTAAACAAATTATTTCTGAAGAATTAAGTAAAACTGATAAATCTGATATTGAGAGATTAATTAAAAATGTTCTCAAAAAAGATTTGGAAGATGCAGTTCAAAAAACAGTCGAAAAAACAGTAAAGGAAGAGGTAAAAGCTGCTATGAATGACAAAGCTACTCAAAAAGAGATGGCAGATATTTCAAAGCAGATTATTAAGAAACTTTACAAAGACTTATCTTTCCATCACCCGTATATTATTGATCGGATTAAAATTTAATGATTAAAAAATCGTTTTATAAAAACGCTAGCATCGGCTCTTGGATTAGAGATGAATTTCGCAATGATCGCTCTCTAGGTTACGTGCTGAGTGTCGATCAAGAGACAGATATGATGCTTGTGCGCTATCCTAAAATAGCAAAAGATATTTGGCTTGTGCGTGAAAATCGTGGTCAATACATTACAATAAACAACTAAATGACAATACAAAAATTATATACTATTTATGGGGACATGGGAGATTTGCAATGAAAATTATTATCACTTCAATCGCTGTTTTAGGTGCTAGTTCGGTGATGGTAAACACTCAACAAACCGAAGGAAAATTAACAATTCCTATGATTTTTAAGAATGAGCAACCAATAGAAATAGAGCATAGCGCAATTCAAAATAACTTTATACTTGTTCCGCATGCTGAATGTAATATTGACAAAAACAATAATTTAGAAAAATCCATAAGAGAATGTGTAAAAATTAACAAAACTTGGCTTAAAGCTATATGATTTTCACCACCTATATACATATGTGGTGGATCCTTACAGCTTTTCTATAAATCTAAATATTGGTGATATAATTTTTGACCCAGAATCTAAAGAATCAGGAATATTGGTGCGCAAAATTGATCTTCTTGAAAATTTTAATAATCAAATAGAAGAAAAACTACCAGGTATAAATGCTTGGGAAATTTTGTGGTCGGGCTCAGAAGTTAGCAATTCTACAGTCCGTATGTATGTGTATACCGAATCTGGGCTAATAAATATGATACGCGAAGGCTTATTCGAACTTTATCAAAATAATTAGAGTATGAGCACATACAAAGACTTGCATAATAAAATTAAACATGTTATACTAAGTGTAGGTGATATAGTAGTAGACAATGTTGGCGGTCATATTGGTATTCTTATCAAAAGAAACCGACATATTGATATAGTAGAAGATGACATATACGTTTGGGAAGTCAAATGGATCAATAATGTTGTAAAAGAATTCTACGAAGAGTCACCTATGCATACAATATTAGAAGAAGAAGGATTGAAACTTTCTATAGTGGTTGGAACATACGAATGGCATTCAGTAACAGGAGGAACTTTTGAATTATAATTGGAATGTTTACAAAATTTTTAAAAACGGCAAGCGTGCTAAAGCACCAATAGCACAATTTGAAGCAACAGAAGATGAACATATTTCATTTTTTGAAAATAATATAAAAAATAATCTAAGTGAAAAACTAAAAAATCTTAAATTTAGTCTCGTAAGGGCAGATATGTCACAAGAAAGACAATCTGAGCAAATTAATGAAACAAATGAAAAATTCTTAAGGGACAGAAACCGTGTTCTAGGGCGTATTGCATCCAAAAAAGGTATTGATAATAAATCAGTATGCACTGCATTAATTTATTATAGAGAAACTGATTGGAAATGGCAATGGGCCGCTATCCAAGCCGGCACCAGCAAATACATCGAGGGATTATCTCCAAAATTTAACACAACTAAGGAAGCTGAATTATGGATCGAATCGATGATCTCCTTGGAAACATAGTCTGGGATATTGAACCAGGATATTTAGTAAAAGTAAAAAAACATAATTTTGATGGTAGCACATATTATCATCACGGCATAGTGGTTGGTAAAAAAGAAATCAATCAATTAGAAATGTTTCCATGTATAGATGTATATACTTTTGAGACACAAACAATTTCTAAACAAACTCCAAGTGTTATAGAAGTTATTTCTAGGCCGGCTGATGAAAAAAATAAAACAACTATGGACAAAAATATGCGTAGCGGCAATAGGGATTAATATTGGAGTAATAGTTTATGGTCTATTGTTTTCAAGGTATGATATAATACCATTGCATATTTTAAACTGTCTATTGTTATCTACTATTTTTTTGGTGCCTGATCCACATGACAACTGATGCTTAACTACTTAAGTCAGGAGGATCATAGAAAATGAGAATATTATTATCTGCTATTTGCTTGCTTTTAATTGCAGCAACACCAGCTACAACGGTTACTACACAAGATTATAAAACAGAGCCAATTGAAGTTAGCTCCACGATGACTTCAATCGAAAAAAGAGCAAGGGAATCCGCTGTTAAGGTAATGTCGCACACTGGACATGGCTCAGGCGGCTTAGTTAAATATAAGGACATACAGTTAGTTTTAACAGCGCAACATGTTGCTGATTCAAATTTAGGAACTACGTATTTGATTAGGACTTTGAGTGAACAAAGACTTGGAGTTCTTGTTTATTCTGATCCTTTGCACGATATTGCTGTAATTTACTTGCCAAAAAGTTTTGATCACCAAAAAGGAATTAAATGGGAGCCGTCCGAAAAGCTAACACAGGTTGGAACAGAAATTACCTATTCAGGTTATCCATCATGGCACAATTTAATGACTTATAGGGGTTATGTGGCAGGTTATGAAACAGACCCGGCTGCTGGTGTTCAAATGCTGCTAAACACATACGGTTGGTTTGGGTGTAGTGGTTCTCTAGTATACGATCAAGATGGTAAAGCAATTGGAATATTGTGGGGTATTGATATACAAAACGGATTACCACAAGAAAATATGATTTGGGTGGCACCAATACAGAATTTAAATATGGAACTTGCTCTTAAGACAGTTTGTGACAGCATGCCAGAGAAACCTAGAGCATGTAAATAAATGAGTCTATTGTGGGAAAATTATTTAACAGAGAATGAGCTAAAGATTGTAGGTGTTGTTGCTTGTCTCAATAATAAACAACAATTTTTAATTATTAGACGCTCAAATATTGATGAGAGAGAAGGACAGTGGACTCTGCCTGGTGGTCATATTGATACTGAAGACCGATCTATAGAATCAGGGGCAGTTCGCGAACTCGATGAAGAGACTAATTTACTTTGCCAGACAGATAATTTGGTGTATCTTGGTATGCCAAAGCCAAAAAAGTATTATTTTTTGACTCAAAAGTGGTCCGGAAACGTTGATGTGAAAAAACCAAATCCACATACTGGGCAAGTAGAGCATGATGATTGGAGGTGGGCAACTGTTGAACAAATAAAAGACATTGCCAATAGTGAAATACCGATCTATTTATTGGAGAAAGCTCTAAAAATAGCAGGATTTGATAGTAATGAATGATTTATATGGCGAATTAGCAGAAGAAATGGAAGACTTAGATGAAAAATCATCTAAGTCTGCTAAGCGTAAACGAAAAAAGAAGCGCGCTAAAAAGAAAGCTAAGAAAGGTAAAAAAGACGCATGTTATCATAAGGTAAAATCACGTTACAAGGTCTGGCCAAGTGCATATGCTTCTGGTGCTCTTGTTAAGTGTCGTAATGTTGGCGCTAAAAACTGGGGTAACTCTAAGAAAGAACATCTTCAAGCTATTATTGAAGATGAATTAACACAAGTTTTGCAAGAAAGACAAGCAGAACCGATTAATTCTATTGATGATCTTATTTATTACACTCTTTTTGAAGTTTTAGAAGAAAAAAAAGAGATATCGAATTTAAAATCAAAAGTTATCGACGCTTTGCGTAAAGAAGGCGGCGCAGCAGGCATGGACGCACTTAAAAAACACACTAAAGCATCTAAAAAAGACATTAAAAAGGTAATTGATTCCGCTAGCAATATTAAAATCCACGAAGATGGTGATGTTATTTTAATGAACAGCTTGGATGAAAAGAAAAAACGTAAAAAAAAAAGAAAACTGACGGCTAAGCCATCGTCCGAAACCTCATTGCGTGATTGGTTTGGGCGAAAAGGAGCCAAAGGCAAGAAAAGCGGCTGGGTTGATTGTAACACATGCCGCAAAGACAAGAAAACAGGACGTAAAAAGTGCTCTGCATGCGGAAGATCAGGCGGAGAAAAGCGTTCAAAATATCCTTCGTGTCGCCCCACCCCAGGAGCATGCGGTAAAAGAGGCAAGTGGGGCAAAAAATCTAAGAAAGGAAAAAAAGGATGACAACAAAACTTGACAGCAATTTACTTAAACAGCTTATTTTAGAAGAAATTTCTCAATTAAAAGAAAATCCAAGCATGGATCCACGAGCACAGCTAGCTCAAAAAATGGCTCAGGCAGGTGCCGGCGGTATCCCTGGTTTTGAAACTGAAATGAGGGGCGAATTAGTCCAGCTCTTTATGGATCTTTTAGGCCCAAAGGCGAATAAAGAAGAGGTTGATGATGTTGCTTCAACAGTTGCAGGCTTACTTCCTCTCTTAAAAAACAAAGATGGAATGAAAGAAGGTGTTGAGAACCTTACACTGGAAAACCTCATAACTGTTTATAATGTATTGGTAAAAATGTCACCTATGCTTGCTGGTTTGGCTATCGGAACACCGCTAATGGCTGCATTATTGAAAAAAATTGAAGGTGGAGGCATGGATGAAAGTGAAAAAGATGAAACAGAAGAACTTGATCCTTTTGCAGTTGTAAAGAATAAATCATATATGGAAGAAGAACTCGAAAATTACCTTGAAGAATCACTTTATTACGGGTTGATTGAAGAAGATGATGAACTTTTAGAAAAAAAGAAAAAGAAAAAAGCTTGCAAGCCATCTAAGGGTAAAAAATTTGCTAGAAGAGTAAAGGGTAAGTGTGTTTCGTATGGTCAAGCTGGAAAAGCTAAAGGCGGGGGTGCAAGAATTAAGCCTGGGACTGGAAAAGGCAATGCATATTGTGCTAGATCGTATGGAGATATGAAATCTCACGGAAAAGATTGCTCTGGCAAAGATAGAGGGACGCCATTGTGTCTTTCTAGACAAAAATGGAAATGTTCAGGTAAATATTCTCGCAAAGGTAAGTGAAAAATGGCTACTGATGAACAAATTTTAGCCAATACTACTGAATTATTGGCAAATTTGCAAGAAAAATGCTGGAAAGGCTATGAAAAAAAGGGCATGAAGAAGATGTTCGGAAAAATGTATCCGAATTGTGTCAAAAAGTCCAAGAAAAAGAAGCGCAAGAAGCGTAAAAACGAAGAAATTGAACTTTATGAAGAAAAAGTGCTTCGTGAAATCACCGAAGACGAAATGCGTGTGCTTGAAGATGTCTTAGATGAACTTGAACCAGCAAATTTACCGCTAAATAACCTTTTTAATGGCAATATGCGCACCATTATACCGTTTCCAACAATGGATACTGAGTCTGAACTTGGCCAGTTTGCCAAAATGTTAGATCAGGAATTTGAATTACAAGTCGATTGGGAAAAAGGCATTGTTTCAGCCCAAAGAGAATGGACAGAGAACTCCATCGAGAACGATGAGAACTTTGTAAGCTCACTATCAGACTATGGTACACCACAAAAGAAGGTAAATAAGAAATTTCAGATGAAAATTGGCAAATATTTCATGAAATTAGACAAATTGTTGCGAGATTTCAAAGAAATGCGGCAAATAGTTGCTAAACACGTTTATGAAAAACCTAATTCGGCTTCTTGGAGTGTAAATTTTTCTGTAGGACAGATACAAAAGGCTCTTACAACCGAGCAGCTTAAACGACTCTACCAAATCATGAATGGTCTCGAATTATACGCCGGAACTGCATCGATGGGTTTTTTAAGCAAGTATTATGGTGGATATGAGGATGCTCAAGCCGGAAAAGTTACTAAAATGCCCAAATCAGCCAAATATTGGCAACAAAATGCCGGATATATTAAAAATGAGATAAAAAATATTACAAATGACAAATATTCTATTATTATTACTCGTCATCCTATTGATGTGCTAAGAATGAGTGATTTTGACAACATTACATCATGTCATTCACCCGCAAGTCGCACAAGTGCCTATCAATCTTACTATAAATGCGCTGTAGCTGAGGCTCAGGGCCACGGAGCGGTAGCATATGTGGTGGAAACCGAAGATATTGTTAAGTGGAGTGGGCGAAGTGATATGTCCATGGATGAAATTGAAGAGGAAATGCAAGATGGTGAAATATTCTATGATGATAAGCGTCAATATGCAGGAACTATAGAGCCTATTTCTCGTTCACGCATTAGGCACGTAAGATACTATGATACAGACGCTCCCAAACGTTATGATGACGGTATAGACGTTGGTATGCCAGAAACTCGTATTTATGGCGCAGGTATTCCAGGAATTTTAAATAGAGTTACTGATTGGGCTAGACAAAATCAAAAAGAAGTAATTGAAAACATGCCTAAAAATGATAATAATATTATTGATCTCAATAGGTTTATGATTTTTGGTGGTTCTTACGAAGATACTGCAAATGCTGCTGGTCGTGAAAAGTTGATGAGACAATTATTAGGTCCAGAAGCTCTCGTTAGCGGCAATATGAAACAAAACACAGACACTGAAGATAATTTAGATGCTGATTTAATTGGTGATATTGTTCAGCAATACGAAAATTATTGCAGCGGAAGAACAGATTATTG
>CEUJ01039002.1_pt1 | contig 10269 bp, 9 predicted proteins | sample 361531 | NCBI WGS metagenome assembly CEUJ01 (sample SAMEA2622842, study PRJEB7988) | marine metagenome | biome: marine biome (ENVO:00000447); feature: marine epipelagic mixed layer (ENVO:xxxxxxxxx); material: "saline water (ENVO:00002010), including plankton (ENVO:xxxxxxxx)" | depth 140 m | reverse complement strand
AACTTAGCCGCCTTCTTACCCATTAGTTTAATCGCAGCTTCCGCCTGTTCTTCGAAACCTTCTTCGCGACCATAAATGTGGTTGAACCGACGAGCGATCTCTCTAGTTAATTCAATATGAGCTACCTGATCAGCACCTACCGGCACTTTACCTGCTTTGTAAATCAAGATGTCTGCAGCTTGCAATAACGGGTAGCCTAGAAATCCATATGTCCCTAACTCTTTGTCATTAAGCTTGGCTTGCTGATCTTTGTAGCTTGGCACTCTCTCTAGCCAGCTTAAAGGCGTTATCATGGACAATAAAAGGTGCAATTCAGTATGTTCAGGCACTTTGCTTTGTAAGAAAATTGTACAGCTACCGGGGTTAACCCCTGCAGCAAGCCAATCGATGACGGTTTCGAAGCTATACTGTTCTATATTTCTTGAGTCTTCATAGTTGGTTGTCAGCGCATGAAAATCCGCGACAAAAAAAAAGCACTCGTACTCGTGCTGTAATTGAATCCAGTTCTTAAGAACTCCGTGCAAGTGCCCAAGTTGCAACTTTCCTGTAGGACGCATACCTGACACGATTCTTCGTTCAGATTCGCTATTACTCAATGAGACCTCTTCGGCGTGGCGACTCTTTATTATATGCATTACTAATCTGCCATAACAGCCCCGAAGTCAAAGACCCTCTATTTAGAGTACGACTAATGTACAAAATGTTTTAAAGTGCTTCCCATTTCTATTGCACGCAAATAACGATGAACGAACTACTGGAATATATCCCCCTAATCGGTTTTCTCTTATCGTATTTCTTGCTTAAGGATATATACACGGCCACCGCTATTTTAATGGGGTTGTACGCTGTCTTATATTTGGTCCTGAAAATAACCCGCCGAGATATTAGTCGTACGTTCAGGTTTACTCTTTGGCTGGTTTTCTTATTTGGCGGCTTAACCGTCGTTTTCCAAAACGAAATATTCATACAGTGGAAACCAACTCTATTCTCTTGGGGCTGCGCCGGGGTTCTACTGCTCTTTAAATTCAAGGATAAAAAAGCCTTTGCCCTGAAGAGTATGCTGGGCGACAAATTGACTATGGAAGATTCTGGCTGGAGATTCCTCACAAATTACGTGGCTTTATTCTTGTTGTTTCAAGGGTTTGTAAATGTATGGGTAGCGACGCACCTCTCAACGGAAAATTGGGTGACCTTCAAAGTGATAGGTTTGCCAGTTCTAACTCTCATTATGGTACTTAGTGCTTTCGGTTATTTGATCTACACTAAGCAGTTAAACGAGGAAAACTTAAGTGATTCCGTGGCAAAAGATGATTAAAGAACCTCATGTAAAGAAACAAAAAGTTTTGTGTTTGAGTCAACAAAGCAGAAAAAGTCGAGTTAGAGCTGTTATAACATGTCTTTTAGGAGTTCTGGTTTTTCATAACGCTGCAAGCAATCAAGCTATTTATGTCTCCGATGAGTTCTCTATACCACTTAGGGCAGGACCTGACGTCAACGAGCGAATAATACGAACAAAAATTACAAGCGGTACTAAGCTTCAAAAGCTGGATGGGCCACTGGAGAACAACTACATCAAAGTACAAACCTCGCAAGGAGAAATCGGCTGGCTTCCAGCAGAATTTGTTGTGGCAGAACCACCGTCGAAACTACTGCTGGATGAGCAAAAGGAATACGTCAAAGCACTTAGTTCTGAATTGAACGCAGCTCGCGAAAAAGCTGACTCATTGGAAAATAGAGCGATAGAAATCAACGACACTAATCAGGAACTAAAAACGAGGATTGCCACCCTGGAGGCGGAACTGCTGAATATAAAGGTCCTAGCTTCGGATACCGTCAAAATAAATCAAGATAACTCAATTTTAAAAGATACAAACCAAAGACTGAGAGCTTCGCTACTACAACTAACTGAAAGGGAAAAAACTCTTTCAAAAACCAGCAGATACCTCGACTTTCTCATAGGGGCAGGCCTGATCGGCGCCGGTCTTGTTATCGGGTTAATCCTGAAAGGCAGAAGAAAATCAACTGGATGGACCAATTAATTGACTGTATTGAGTGTTAACCTAAATAAGATTGCACTAATTAGAAATTCTAGAGAGGGCAATAACCCTGACATCCTGTCCTTCGCAATTAAAGCGGTAGAAGCTGGGGCTCAGGGAATAACCGTTCATCCAAGGCCAGATCAAAGACATATCAGGCCTTCAGATATTCAAAATATTAGGTCACTACTAGAAAAATCCTATGCGAATATAGAGTTCAATATTGAAGGAAACCCCTATGCTTCGGCCAATGAAGTTGGTTACCCTGGGTTTGACCAAATCATTGCCTCCGCAAGACCCGAGCAGGTTACTCTGGTGCCCGATAATGAAACACAACTTACATCGGATCACGGATGGAATTTGGAACAAAATCATAATGAGCTCGCTGGGAAAATAAATAAATATAAAAAAATGAAGGCCAGGGTCAGTTTGTTCCTTGATCCGGAGCCGGCGCAGATAAAACTGGCTAAAGAAATAGGGGCGGATCGAATTGAATTGTACACGGGTCCATTCGCTTCAACCTTTGCTCAATATGGGCCAAGTCACGAGCTCACACTTGAACTCTTTAAAAAATATGTAGACGCCTCAGAGTTGGCAAATCAGCTAAAGCTTGAAATCAATGCAGGTCACGATCTAAACCTCGAGAACCTTGCCTTATTTTCAAAACTGCCATACCTCGCCGAAGTCTCAATAGGCCACGCTATTGTTGTAGACTCTTTCAACCGAGGCTTCCAAAGCACCATACAAGATTACCTTGAAGCACTCCAAAGGCGCTGAATTAATGAAAAACAGACTCTCAAAAGTAATAACTTACGTAACTCTTAGCATTTTGGGCTCGTTTTTAGTTCTAACTAACGCAAGCTCGACTAACAATCCAAAGGTACTAATCCAAACCAAAATGGGGCAAATCGAAATAACTTTACTACCAGACAAAGCACCATTAACAGTTCAAAATTTCCTGGGGCTAGTGGAGCAAAAACACTATAACGGACTGATTTTCCATAGAGTTATAGCGAATTTCATGATTCAGGGCGGTGGATATACGTCAGAATTGGAATATCGAGACTCTGGCAAAAGGGTCAAAAATGAATCCAATAACGGGTTGCCTAATTCCAGAGGAACAATAGCTATGGCACGAACCTCTGACCCTGACTCTGCTAGTGCTCAATTTTATATCAATGTCAAAAACAATAATCACTTGGACTTTAGAGAGAACGTTATGGGGTACACTGTTTTCGGGTTCGTTACCAAAGGCATGCAAGTTGTTGAGTCAATAGAGCTTGTCGACACCCATATTCAACGAGGGATGCCGGCTGTACCGATTCAACCTATCGTTATAGAGAGCATCAAAAGGCTCTAACCACACTCGATGAGTTAGAGGGCAATTTGTTGTAACATCCACTTTTTTTAAACAGTCAAATTAATGAAAATATTTTTCTACATCTTTGTCAGTGCGCTGCTTTTAACTTATGTGCCACTACAATTATTGAGTCTGCTTACGCCTGACAATTACATCGTACTCTATGCTGCTATCTTTCTTTGCCTGATCATAAACGGTCTATTCATTAATCTGATTTCAAAAAAGCAAGGTAACCCTGCTGGCTCCAGCAGAAAGCCCAACAAAAACAGAAAGCACAATAACAACCGGACACGAAGGCCTAACAGTCGAAACAAACCCAGAACAGACAGCAGAGATGCAGGTCGAAAACACTCAACTGCAGATGACAGCGAACAGCTAGACGGCACCATCAAATGGTACAACCGACGAAAAAGCTATGGTTTCATCGTCGACAGCTCAGGGGAAGAAATCTTTTTCCATCAACAAGAATTAGAATTGGTGAACGGGAAACCACCAATGGTGGATAAAGGCTTATCAGTGAAATTTCATAAAACCCTGACTGAAAAAGGGCCTCAAGCCCAAAGAGTTCGAATAGTCGAATAATTCTATTACGTTATGAAAGTCAAGGAACTGATCGCTTCTAGAATAGAAGCTGCTTTCGATCAAGTAGGGTTAACAGGACCCGCAATAGTACAAACCACTAGCTCTCCAAAACTTGGAGATTTTCAAGTAAACGGAGTCATGGCGGCAGCCAAGAAAGCCAAACTTGACCCCAGCGAAAAGGCAAGAGAGGTCATAGAAGCTGTAAAGCTGGAGGATATAGCCTTAGAAGTATCCTTTGCAAAGCCAGGCTTTATTAATATCAAATTAGCCCCGGACTTTCTAAAACACCTGGCTCCCGATAAAATTACTCAGGACGACCAAGCACTAAACATTGTCGTCGATTATTCAGCCCCGAATCTCGCCAAGGAAATGCACGTCGGTCACTTAAGGAGCACGATAATAGGCGATAGCATGGCCAATATACTGGAGTCAAAAGGCCATAATGTTATTCGCCAAAATCATGTTGGAGATTGGGGGACTCAGTTTGGCATGCTTTTAACTTATATGCATGAACAAGGACACGCCTCACATCTTTTAGCGGATCTAGAGGATTTTTATCGCTCCGCAAAAAAGCAATTCGATTCAGACGAAGACTTCAGCAACAGGAGCAGAGAGGCCGTGGTTAATCTGCAAAGCGGCAAAGCATTTGAATCTGAACACTGGAAAACCTTTATTGAGACCTCGATGTCTCACTGCGAAGAAATTTATGAAAAGTTGAGAGTTGGACTCAATAGCAGCCATGTTCGAGGAGAAAGCTCCTATAACGCAGCTTTACCCGAAGTAATTAATATTTTTAAGGAAAGCAATTTACTTGAAGAGTCCGAAGGCGCTCAATGCATCTTTTTTGAGGGACAGAAATCCCCTTTGATCGTTCAAAAGGCAGATGGTGGGTTCTTATACGCGACCACTGATCTCGCTGCTATTAGATACCGAGTTAATAAGCTCGAGGCTAATCGAATCCTCTACTTTGTCGATTCACGACAATCTCTGCACTTCCGGCAAATATTCGCAGCAATTGAGTTGGCCGATTTGAATCCTAAGGGGGCCTCCCTTGAGCATATGGCATTCGGCACTATGCTAAATGAAGAGGGTAAACCCTTTAAAACAAGAGAAGGCGGGCTAATCAAATTAAAACCTCTGATTGAGGAAGCCATTAGCAGAGCGACTCGCACAGTTTTGGAAAAGAACCCAGAAATCTCAGAACATAAGGCTCAAGAAATCGGAGAAATAATCGGTATAGCGGCAATCAAGTACGCAGATCTATCAAAAAATAGAACTAATGATTATGTTTTTGATTGGGACCAAATGCTGTCGCTCGAAGGAAATACAGCGCCATATCTTCTTTACGCTTATACACGAATACAAAGTTTGATTACCAGAAGTGGTAGAAGCGAGCGAGATCTTCTCAAGATGGTTGCTCCAGAAGACGAGTCAGAAAGACTATTGTGTGTTGAGTTGATCAAACTCGATGAGGTGGTGGACCAAGTGGCGAAGGACGGATACCCTCATCTTCTGTGCAACCATCTATATTCTGTTGCAACCACTTTCAACCAATTTTACGAACAATCTGCAATACTTAACCAGCCAGAAGAGACAATGCTGCGCAGACTTTCATTAACTCACGCCACCGGAAGAACCCTCCAAAAAGGTTTGTCTCTACTGGGAATCGATGTCGTCGACAAGATGTAGTTTAGGGGTAGTTATGACTTATTTGGTTCAGGCATATAATAGGTTGATAGACTTTGGACAAACTCATCCAATGCACGCTCCTGCTTAGACTCGGCTTTTTCAACCCAGGCCTTGAGGCTAGCCAACACTTCAGTCACATCATTACCTCTTTGTTTCCATATTTCTTCCAACTCCAGCCTCAAGTCATAGATTATTTTGATTTTGGCGTTCGTCTCCAGGAGCCGGCTTATTTTAAGTCGCTTTCCTTTATCCAAGAGAATTTCATCCACAGCTAATAATTTTCTGGCCTTCTTTAAGAGTCTGCGTCCCTGCTTATCAGCTTTGATATACTCAGCTTTAACGATCGGACCAATTACTTCTTCTGAATAAGTAGCCATAACATTGAATCGATCATTTAGAAGAGCCCAAACATTATCGGAATCCAAAGATTTTTTCTTTTGATTTCTCTGAACCACCGGACCCTGCGATACCACAGAAGCCATTCCCATGAAGCAAAATAGTTTGATCCAAAACCAACCGATATCAAACTCGTACGCTTTTCGAGACAACTTAGCAGAATTCGGGTAAGTGTGATGATTATTGTGTAATTCTTCGCCACCTATAAGCAGGCCCAAAGGAAAAATATTCCGGGACGCATCAGGTGACTCAAAGTTTCTGTATCCGACAGAGTGACCAACCCCGTTAATAATTCCGGCGGCAAAAAAAGGAATCCATATCATCTGGATTGCCCAAACAGTTACACCCAAAAGCCCAAAAAGAAACAGATTGATCATAAGCATCAGGCCGATTCCAAGTGAGTTATGGCGATACAGGTTCCTTTCTAACCAATCGTCAGGGCAGCCCCGACCGTACCGCCTAAGAGTTTCCTGATCTGCTATTGCCGATTTATAAGTCTCCACTCCTTCCCAAAGGATCGTTGTCAACCCCTGTCTCACCGGACTATGTGGATCTTCTGTTGTCTCGCATTCGGCATGATGCTTACGATGAACAGCCGTCCACTCGCGTGTAACCTGACCCGTAGTTAACCATAACCAAAATCTAAAAAAGTGAGAAATAGGGGCAGTCAACAACAACGATCTATGAGCGGAAAAACGATGTAGGTAAACGGTTACGGATACTATCGTGATATGTGTAACAACCAACAGATAGATGGCGATTTCGGAAAAAGATAAACCCAACATTCCATGAATGGACCAGTTCAACATAGATTAATAAAACCTACTGAGGATTAAGGAGATTAGATTTTGTCATATAATCGGAAAAATAACAGGGATCTTGGGTCGAGCTAAAATTCGACAAAAAGGTATGGCGATGACCTCTTGCTCAAAATATGATCTATTGATCGAACCTGGCGAACTTCTGAACTTTTCGGGAGACAACCTGAAGATCTTCGACTGTCGGGCAGACCTCTCGGATACAGATCTTGGCTACAAAAAGTTCTTAGAGAGTCACATTTCTAAATCACAATATTTATCCCTAGAAAAAGATCTAAGCAGCAGCCCGGGAAACCGAGGAAGGCACCCTCTGCCAACAAAAGAAAGCTGGATAAACACGATTCGAAGCTTCGGGATCGATAATTCTGATCAAGTAGTCCTTTACGACGAGACAGGGGGCTCCTTTGCAGCACGCGCCTGGTGGATGTTTAGGTGGGTTGGTCACGAAAAGGTCGCGTTGCTTAATGGCGGTTGGCAAGCTTGGGAGGGTCCAAAAAGTTCCGGATTTAACCCAAAGCCCTATAGAAGCAACTTTAAGATCAAAAGCACTCTCACCAAACTGATAACTATGCAGAAGCTAAAAACCAACGAATCCGCACAACTAGTTGATGCTCGCAGTCTTGAAAGATGGTCGGGAGAAAAAGAACCTATAGACCGAGTAGCTGGACATATTCCCAGTGCAGTTTGCTACCCATTTACAGAAAACCTAGAGGATGGCAATCGTTTCAAGTCTGAGACAGAATTGCGTCTCCGCTTCCAAGATCTAAAAGAGCCAATCGTATGCTACTGTGGTTCAGGGGTAACCGCAGCACACAATATCTTGTCTTTAAAGATCGCTGGGTTTTCGGAGCCCACCTTATACGCAGGGTCTTGGTCAGAGTGGATTGAATACGATGAGAATCACATAGCGCGTAACTAGAGATGCTTGAAGAACCAAAAATCTCCTGGATTAACGGTCAGCCATTCTCAGATAAATATCAGGACATCTACTTTTCTTCAGACGCTGCCTCTGAAGTCGAGCGAGTCTTCATCAACCCTACTACATTTGACGATTTATCCCGTACAAAGCCACAAATTACCACCTTAGAATTGGGCTTTGGAGCTGGGTTAAACTTTTGCGTAACTGCCCAAAGGTTTCTTAATCAAAAGGCTAATGGCCGCCTGCACTTTATTTCATTCGAAAAACACCCTTTTTCAAAGAAGGACTATGCAAAAACTTTCGCAAATTTAGATCGCGCCATCCCATTTAGTTCTAATCTTATTGACCAGGCGCCTGCGCTTTTACCTGGTTGGCATAGGCGTTCATTTGTCGGAGGCAAGATTAGCTTAAGTATTTTTTACGGAGAAGCTATAGAAGGGTTGAGAGACATAACAAACAGGCACAAAATTCCTATCGATTTTTGTTTTTTAGATGGCTTCAACCCTGCCCATAATCCAGACCTGTGGTCAGACGAAATTCTTCTAGAGATCACAAAGAACCTTCGTACAGATTCGCAGCTAACAACTTACACCGCAGCTGGCAAGATAAAAAGGGGATTGAAAAAACTTGGTTTTGAAATAACAAAAGTTGATCAACGACCTATTAAAAGGGAGAGCATCTTTGGTGTTTATAAAGGCCCTACTTTCAAACAAGCACCTTCTAGGCCAAGAGAAGTCCATATCTTGGGAGCTGGTATTGCTGGCGCTACCGTCGCCAGACAACTAGCTGAAGCGGCCGTGGATGTGCAGCTTTGGGATCCCAACGGACCAGGTTTTGGGGCTTCACGAATAAGCGCTAGCCTACTGCATGGCCGACTGCTTGGAGATCAAACTGCCGATGCCGATTTTAGAGTTAATGCATTCCATTACTCTAACAATTTTTTGAAGGCTTACTCGAGCTTCAAACAGTGCGGGGTATTGCAAATCAACGGGTCGAATATGAGCACAGATAAAATGCTCAGGATAAAAAAGGCATATCCCTACTCAGACGACTGGCTGCAATTATTAGATCGTAAGGAGATCGAAGAGGTGTCAGGAGTAAAAGTTGAAAGCAAAAATGCTCTCTGGTTTCCGGATGGGGGCACCGTCGATCTACCTCGACTATGTCAAGAACTACTTAACCACCCCAATATTCACTTAAACCTCCGACAGCCCGAGCTAGACTCCCGCGCGGTCAAAGTAATTGCCACGGGCGCTCATAGCCTTTCGGAATATCCTAGGAATCATCTAGAGACTTATCGCATAGAAGGACAAATCGATTTCGTGAAGACAAAAGTTACTCCGTTTTCGCCAATTGTTGGAGATGGTTACCTAGTACCGGTTGAAAACAACTTATGCGCCATTGGTGCTACCTACGAATACCAGGAATTGTCTCCAAATGTCGCTACAAAACAAAATTTACTCAGAAACTTTCCAATTCAATTGCTCTCATCTATAAGGTATGAAAGAGGAGCTCGTTGTGTCTCAAGCGACAGAGTTCCGGTAATTGGAGAGTTTTCAAACAATTGTTGGATTTCAAACGCACATGGTTCCTTGGGAACATCTTCCGCCCCTCTAGCCGCATCCATCATTTCCAGTAACCTCTTAGGGTGGATCCCCCCAATTAGCCGTGATGTTGAGAAAATTTTAGTCCCTCACCGATTTAAAGAACGCCAGAATCGAAGAGGCGAGCTCAAATCAACAAAATCGTTCATAAAGTGATTAATCTCACACTCATAACATTTTCCAACGAGCGCAAATTAAACAATAGCTCTTCATCAGGTTCCTGCTCTATATCGATCAAATTATAGGCAAGCTCTTCTCGGCTTTTATTAGTCAAGTCTGCAACATTAGCATTCTTACTAGCCAGCAATGATGTGATCTGTCCCAACATCCCCGGCACGTTTCTATTCACCACTGCTAACCTACTACCAACCCGTCTGTTCATCGAAACTGTCGGGAAATTGACCGAATTAACGATGTTGCCGGTTTCTAAAAATTCAACTAGTTGATCAACAGCCATCTCGGCACAATTCTCTTCAGCTTCGACAGTACTAGCTCCAAGGTGCGGAGTAAAAACAACAGACTCATTGTTAAGCAATTCAGTTACTGGGAAATCTGACACATATTTTCTCACCACTCCTCCCTGAATTGCTTTAATGACTGCTTGGTTATCAACGATCGGTTCTCTTGCAAAATTAAGGATAACCAGGCCTGGTTTAGCATTTTTAAGTATATCGGCATCAACCAAGCCCCGAGTTTCCTCTAACAGTGGTACATGCAAACTAATAAAATCTGCATCGGCAAACAGATCTTCGATCGTATTTTTTCGCTCCACATCAGAGGGAACCCGCCATGCTGCTTCTACCGAGAGCGCTGGATCGAAGCCCGTTACTGTCATTCCAATATCGAGACCAGTTCTGGCAACAGC
>CEUJ01049325.1_pt1 | contig 10301 bp, 10 predicted proteins | sample 361531 | NCBI WGS metagenome assembly CEUJ01 (sample SAMEA2622842, study PRJEB7988) | marine metagenome | biome: marine biome (ENVO:00000447); feature: marine epipelagic mixed layer (ENVO:xxxxxxxxx); material: "saline water (ENVO:00002010), including plankton (ENVO:xxxxxxxx)" | depth 140 m | reverse complement strand
TTAGAGTCAGTGGACACCACTAAAAAAGAATTAAAAATATTAAATAAGTCAAATAAAAAATATGACTTCTTAGATGTAAAAACTTACGATGAAAAAATATCATTACCCAAAGCTTGGAATAATTCAATAAATAGAACAGAATCTGAATTTATATGTATTTGGAATGTTGATGATTTAAGAACCAAAGAATCTTTGGAGAAAATGTTAGATGTATTTAGTAATTCTAGAAATATTGATTTCGTTTACGGGAATTTCACTACGGTAAATAAATTTAAAAAAACTAGAGGAAATTATATAGATGTATCCGGAAGAGAAGGAGAATTAAAAAAATCAATGATTTTAGGACCTTTTTTTATGTTTAGAAGAAAAATAGTAGACAAGATTGGATTATTTGATGAACAGCTAATTAGCGCAGCTGACTTTGACTTTGCCATGAGATTAGCCAGAAATTCTGAAGGAAAACATTTAAATTACAACTTAGGATATTATCTAAACGACAGGACTGGACTCAGTACAAAGCATGGTTCACTCAATGAACTTGAAAGAACAGTAGTTGAGTTGCGCTACGGCTTGAATATAATTAATTCATCCAAAGTTTCAGAAGCAGAGAATAGTTACAATACTACCAAAATTTTAAATAACAATATATTTGTGGAGATATAAAGTGCTTTTAAACTTACCCATACTTGCAAATAAATACGATATATTTGTAAAAGGAATAATTCAAGTTGGTGCACACACAGGTGAAGAAGTTGAAGAATTTAGACGTTTATTTACACCAAAAGTGAAAATGCATTTATTTGAACCTCAGAAAAAATATTTTAAAATAATTGAAAAAAAATATATTACAAGCAAATTTATAAATTATTACAATTTTGGTTGTGGAAATGAAAATAAAATAATTCAATTAAACCTATCAGACAATGCAGGTGCCAGTTCCTCAATACTAAAACCAAAACTTCATCTTGAATTTCATCCAGACGTTAACTTTATAGGTACAGAAACTATTGAAATTAAAAAACTTGATAATTTTAATATATCAGACTCTAACTTTCTAAGTATTGATGTTCAAGGTTATGAGCTGGAAGTTTTAAAAGGCTCTGCCAAAACTTTAAATTCTATTGACTATATTTATGTTGAAGTTAATTCAGGTGAAGTTTATGAAGGTTGTGCAAAAATAGAAGAGATTGATGACTTTCTTGATAAGCATAATTTTTTACGAGTGGCTACTAAGTTTGCTTATGATTTTTTACCTTGGGGAGACGCTTTTTACGTTAGAAGAGAAAATCTTAATAACACTCAAATACTGAGAGCAAAAATATATAAGTATATTATTTCTAAAAAATATTTATACAAGTACTTTATATATTTAAGAAAATTCTATTGGAAGTTAATATCGAATTAATATGAATATAGTTTCAAATTTTTCTAATAATTATGATGAAGATCCTGTAAGATTTTTTGATTTTGAACGTTTTAAAAACAACATAAACAAAGAAATTATATTTTTTTATGGAAATCCACCAGATACTACTATTTATGAAAAAAGTGAATTTAAGAAAATATTACTCACTCTTGAAGAGCAATACTTTGACCAAGAAGGGTTTGAAGATCCAGGAAAAACATATGTTTATGAAGACCATGTTGAGCAAATTTTAACAATAATTCCAACAAGGCTTCATAAACTTGAAAAAAGGGAGTATGTTTTTTTTCCTTTTAATAAACAATATATTCCAAGAGATGCAGAAAAAGAGTTTGATATTTGCTACACAGGGTTTGCAAATGTAAGTTTTATGCACGAGTTTCTTAAAATAATTTCAAACTATAAGTATGCATTTGTAAGTTTTAAGGAAAATATAACAATTAAAAACTATATATCTGATCCTAAAAAATACCTAAGGAAAAAATTAAATCCTGGTAAATATGATTTTCCAAATATTCTTGTAAATTATCCCAATCTTACTTATATTCAAAAACTCGAAATAGTGTCTAAAAGTAAAATCTCTCTTGTACATAATCTTTTAAATAACGGAATGCCTCAGCTTAAAAGTCGCACATTTGAAGCTGCTTTTTGTAAAAGTCTTATGTTAGTTTACGAAGATAATCACAATATTGTTAAAGATTGGTTTGAAGAAGATTTGCATTTTATTACTTTTAAAAATTCAATCGACTTAAAGGAAAAAATTGAGTATATAATTTCGAATTATAATAATTTTCAGGAAATTGTAAATGACGCATATGAACATGCTTTAGAAAACTACACAGTTGAGAGATTTGTAAATAAGTATTTAAAGTAACAATATATAATTATCATATGAAATCATTAGTACTTGGAGCAGGCGGGTTTATTGGTAACCATATGGTAAATAAATTAAAGTCTGAAAATTATTATGTTGTTGCAGTAGATTTAAAACGTCCAGAATTTAGCGAGACCATGGCTGACGAATTTTACGAGTTAGATCTCACAGTAGATTCCAATGTTTATTCTCTTTTTGGCGAAAATAATTTTGAAGAAATTTACCAGTATGCAGCAGATATGGGTGGAGCTGGCTATATATTTACTGGTGATAATGATGCTGATGTTATGTACAATTCTGCCAAAATTAATTTGAATGTTTTAAATGCAATAAATAAATTTCAGGAACCAAAAAATACAAAAATTTTCTACTCTAGTTCAGCATGTATCTATCCTGAAGAAATTCAAATGGACAATAAAGACATAAGTTTAAAAGAACATTTTGCTTATCCAGCTAATCCTGATTCAGAATATGGATGGGAAAAACTATTTTCTGAAAGATTGTTTTTAAGTTTTCATAAAAACTATGGCCTAAATGTTAAGGTAGCACGGTTTCATAATATATACGGACCATTAGGAACGTGGACTGGTGGTAAAGAAAAAGCACCTGCTGCTATTTGTCGAAAAGTTTCTGAAGCAAGCTCAGCTAATAATTTTGAAGTAGAAATATGGGGAGACGGGTTACAAACAAGATCTTTTTTATATATAGATGATTGTATTGAAGCTACAAGAAGATTTATGAATTCAGATTTTAATGGACCGATAAATATTGGCTCAGAAGAAATGGTCTCAATTAATGACTTAGCTGAAATGGTAGCTGAGATATCAGACAAGGACATATCTTTAAAACATATAGAGGGTCCATTAGGTGTTAGGGGAAGAAATTCGAATAATGATTTAATTAGAGAAACTTTGCAATGGGATTATCAATTCACTTTAAGAGAAGGAATAACTCGAACTTATAACTGGATTGATGAACAGGTAAGTCTTCTTAAAAATTAAAAAGCTTCTATATATCTATTGTAAGCTTTACTTACTTCGGTAGGTAAATTGTATTCAGATTTCAAAAAATTGTAAGTATTTCTATATCCAATAATTTCTTTTTCAAGATTAAGCACTAAATCTTGAATGTTTCTTTTTTGGTAAACTGAAGCTCTATTATAAATTAAAGATCTAGGAAATTTTTTTTGGAGAATGTATCCTCCCCATATATCATCCATTCTACCAACATGTGGAAGCACCATGTAGTGAGGTATTACATCTCGATGAAAAAAAGTATTTTGGCTATTAAATGGTGACACTTGATAGCTCCCAAAAGGTTTTTTAAAATTAAACTTTACTTCAGGCTTTTTGCTTAATCTACAAATAGCATCAATATCAGGATCGCCATTCCAAAAATCTGCTTGTATTAAGACATTAAATTTTCTTTTTCCTAGTTTTTTAATTTTATTTTTTGAAAGCAGTAAGTCAATAGGATAACCTCTGTGCCATAAATCATTGTGTTCAGTAACACTCAAGGGATCAAAAATTCCATTTGAAGAATGATATGTATCTATGTTAATTTCTTGACCAATATATAAGTCTTTGCCCCAGTCTTTGTACGGTATGTTGTCATCATCAACAGAAGCAACAACGTCCGCACCTTCTTTATAAGCAAATAAAAAACCCATGTTTCTTCGTTGTATTGAATTCCACCCAATTTCATTACTTAGTTCTTTATTAATTTTTTCTTGTTCTTTGGGTGTTAAGTAGATACAGTTAATTTTTTTATACTCAGATGCAGGTGTTTTTTTGTCACCCACCACAACTAAAGTCCAATCTTTTTTCTTTGAAAATTTAATAGTTGCTTCTGTAGGCTCTTGAATTGTTGTTGTGACTATATATTTATTCATGTTTATATAATAGTTGTAAAGATTATTTTAAAATTATTGTAAAAATTCTTTTTTTTTCTTCTGGTGTATTCAAGGTGATAATAAATTAACAATAAATAGTTTATATTTTAAGAGTGGAAAAGTTTAGAAGCACCTTTTTATAATGTTCAGTTATGTAAGTCATTACAAACATTTTGATTATCACTAAAGTTTAACTTATGAATAAATTTGCTTTAGTTAACTTAAAAGGTGGTTTGGGTAATCAAATATTTCAGATATCATTTGCAGAATATCTTAAATCGCTGGGTTTTAATGTATTTCTAGATACAAGTTTTTTTTATTCAAACCACGAATTTCCACGAGAATTAGAAATTGAGCCTGGTGAATTAGGATTTGTAAAATTAAAATTAAAATCCAACGCCATATTTAATATTAATAAAAGTATGTTTTGGGAAGATGATAGTTTTGATATCGCAGACTTGAAAACTATTAATAGATTTGTAGGTTACTATCAAAATATTAAATACTTAGAGCATTCTAAGAATTTCCTACAGAAAAATCTTAGATTAGTCAGTGACAATCTAAATGAAAATACAGTTGCTGTTCATATTAGAAAAACTGATTACAAAATTATTAATCAAGAATTGTCTGATAAATATTATGAATTAGCCATAAATAAATTTTTAAAAATAAATAATGATATAAAGCTGGATATTTTTACAGACGATAAAAATCTAATACTTGATACTAAGGTATTTAAGAATATTAACAAAATATATAGACCCGTTTCTTCAATTAAGTCAATTGATGTTTTAAGAAAAATGTTGAATTATAAATACTACATTACAGCAAATAGCTCTTTTTCCTGTATAGCTGCATACTTATCAGAATTTCAAGATAAGGTAATATTTTATCCTAAACCTTGGTGGAAAAATTCTGTAATAGAAGTAACTAATATTCCTAAAGACTGGCAGAGCATAGTAAATAAATAGTTATAATCTTATAAACAACTTATTTAATTTTTTAACTTAAATATGGAATAATATACAAGCAAAGGATGTTAAAAATTGACATTAAACAGAGTAACAAATATCTTAACTTTTTTTCTTTACTTAATATCAATTGCTGGAGTAGCAAAAAAAACTATACTTTCAGATACATTAGAGTACGGAGTCTGGTCTTTTTCTGAGTTAGTAATTTCCTATCCAAACCAATTTATCAGAAGAGGCTTAATAGGTGAGTTAGCAACAATTTTTGATTCTAATTTAATTCTATTTGATACTATTAATATTTTTATTTTTATAAATTTTATTTTTTTTATAATTCTTTCAAATGTACATTTTAGGCTTTCAAATTTTAACAGCCTTCAACATTTTCTTTATATGATAAGTATTTTTGGAGTTTTTAATATATCTGTTTTTAATCACTACTACCAAAGAAAAGAAATGTTTGTTTTAAATTTATTTTTAATTTCTCTTTTGTTTTTAAGGATTAAATTAAGTAAATATACAGTTTTAATAACTATGAGCATAACATCTGTTTTGATGATACTAATTCATGAGGGAATAGCCATGATCACAATTCCTTTCTTAGTATTTATTTCTAAAAATAAAATTAGTAATTTTAAAAAATTACTAAAAATTTATACAGCCATCGTTCTATCAACTTTTTTAATAGTTATTATAAGTGCTGGCAATGAGAATGCTTCCACAGAACTGTGGCAAGGATTAAGTGAATTTGACAGAAATCTAATTTATATTGAACCCAATGCAATAACTGCAATAGGGTGGTCATTATTTGATTCTTTATTCATAACTACACGAGTTTTAATTTTTTCAGGATATATGTTTTTATGGATATTTTATTTTTTGATCCTTGCATTTACATTATTAGTAATTTTTAAAGATGAATTAAAAAATATATCATTTGATTTAACAACAATAAAAATTTTTTTAAAAAATAATATATATTTTCTAGTACTCCCAATATTATTCATGGTTGGTTACGACTGGGGAAGATGGATATTTGCATTATTTCATTTGTGCTTTTTTACTCTTATGATGTTTTATAAGAATAATTCTAGTTCTATAAATAAGTGGACACCTATCGTCTTTATCTTTATAACTGTATCAATGTTGACTATCATGCCCGAATGCTGCCTTAACATGAGTGGAACTCCAGTTTCTTCAAACTACTTTAGAATTTTTAAAAGTATGCAAATTACAATCACGTCTTTTTTCAGCTAAATTATGGATAAAATTTTATTAATTACTCCAACTTATAATGAAGCAGAAAACATACAAGAATTTATAAATAATGTATTCATATTTGATGGCATTTCACTTTTAGTAATAGATGATAATTCTCCGGATGGCACGTCCTTAATTGTCGAAAAAAATATAGAAAAAAATAAACTAATAAATATTATAAAAAGATCCGGAAAGTTAGGATATGGTTCTGCAGTAATTGAGGGTTATAAGTGGGGGATAGAAAATGATTTTGAATATTTTATTCAAATGGATACAGATTTTTCACATAGATTTGAAGACTTGGCTGAAATACTTATACAAAGAAAGATGTATGATTTAGTTATTGGAAGCAGATATATTTCTGGTGGTAAAATTCAAGGGTGGACAAAAAAAAGACAATATTTATCAAAGTATGCAAACAAAACAGCTGGTCTAATTTTTAAATCAAATGTAAAAGATCAAACCAGTGGCTATAGGCTTTTAAATAAAAAAGTTGTTGAGGATATTTTAGATTTTTCTCCAAAGCTCAATGGATATGCTTTTCTGATTGAAATTACAAACTTTATTGAGATTAAGAAATACAAAATTAAAGAAGTTCCAATTACTTTTTACGATAGGTCATTTGGAGATTCAAAAATGAATTATAGAATTGTTCTTGAAGCCATGTTATTTTTGTTCAAAAAAATATTTAGATAAATCTTACTTTTGAAGACAAGTAAAACTTTTTAGGATTGATAAAGTTTAATTAACAAGTTCTTTACTTCCAATTTTGACCTGTTCCATGTTTTCCATCATAATAAAATAAAGGTTCTTTTATATATAGCATATTTGTTATTTGTAATAATCCAAGCCAGCAGTCATAGTCACCATTTAAAGTTGTGGGTAAACCTCTAAATCCTCCTAAAACATCCATCAACTTTTTTTCTACAATTACACTAGATGTGATGATGCAATTATGAATTTTTATGAAATCATAGGTCCAAATATCAGGATAAATAAACTTCCCCCCTTTTATTTTTTCGAATAAATTAATAGAAAAAGGAGTTTTCGAGTATTTTTTACTTATTATCGAATAGAATTTTTCATTATTATATAAAGGATATTCTTTTAGCTTGCTGAACACTCCTTCACCGAAATAGCCCTCAGTTGACGAAAATTTAAATTTTTTTTCTTTCATAGCATTTAGTTGAATTTCAAGTTTATTAGGCATCCAAATATCATCGTCATCGAGAAACGCAAGATACTTGCCTTCAGCAGCCTTAATACCAAAATTTCGAACATATTCATTAGAAACATACCCAAGTACATTTTTTTGATTTGTTTCAAGGTTGATTACCTTTACTTTATTTGGTAGTTTTTCACTGTAATATTCATCTTGAGTAGATCCATCATTTATAACAATTATTTCAAAATTATTATAAGTTTGACTAAGAACACTATCTATTGCATTTTTTAAATATTCAAATCTATTGTATGAAGGTATTACAACTGAGACTAACTCATTAGATATCATAAAACGACTGTACTAGATACAATTTTCATATTCAAGATACTCTTTTTAAAAAGCATATTATAAAATTATTTTTTAATCTTTTCTGAAAAAACTAATACAAACAAAAGAGTTAAAGCCTTAATTTTCTTGCAATATTGTGTTTAACTTTTCCTTTAAACGATACATTTTCTTTCCAAAAACTTTGAACACTTTTCAGAACAATATTTTGTTTAGATGACTTAATATCATCAAGTCCTACATCACTCATAATTCCATAAATTCTATTTAAAAAATTATATTTACCAAGAACAAGATTACGAGCTTCTTTAAGGCTCTCAATACTTTTTTCGTACGTATTACTATCAAGTAAATGTTCAATAACTTTTACGGCCTCTTGAAAATTATTTATGTCAATAGATTTAAATGATTTAGTTGGGAAATAATCTCCTACATTTGGAGCACCATAATAAATTGGATAAGAAAGGCCTAAATATGAATCAAATAGTTTCTCTGAAATTAAATTATTTTTTTGGCCATTTTCAATAACGATATGATATTTATATTCTTTTAATCCAATCCACTTATCTTCAATAGTGTTAATCCCACTACCAAACCAATCAATATTACCACCAAAGTAATCCTTTATATTTTTAGTAAACTGATACCTCATTTTGTGATTATCAGTTATCTGTTTGTTAGAGCAAATTACACTTATATTTTTTGTTTTTTCAAAATTTTCTAAATTTCCTAGACCTTTTACATCTAAACCTTCTTTAGAAAAAACAATATTATCTGTTTTGTAATTTATCATCCAAGGTAAAAATGGGTAAGTATTTTCATAATTAGAACTAAATGTTTCATAACATCCATACTGTCTATAAAACTGATTTAAGTATTTTTTCAAATGTGTACTATGAAAATAGGAATTTGGATATGAAGTTTCTGTATTTAAATAAATTATTTTTTCTCTATTTATTAGACATTCTTCTTTTTGTTTATATAAATCTTCAAAAACAAACCAAAAATCGGCTTCTTCAATATCATTATTTATATGGAATTTTATATTTTTTAAATCTTCAGAATTTGGGTCAATAAAGTTATCAAAAGAAGAATTAGAATCTGCTCCTGGCAAAGATATTTTCACATTAATCATATTTTTACTACCTAATTCGAGATAAAATAAAAAGAAAACACAAGTCTTATTTATTCTATGTTAGAAATTATACTTTAATGATTGTGAATAATTTAAAAATTGCGACATTAATAATTTCATCAAACACCTACCCAGCAACAAGGAATACAAAAGCTCAAAAAAAAATATATTTAAATTCAAACAAACCACAACAAGATATTTATTGGTATCGACAAGGGGAAAGATCACAACTAAGTGGAAAATTAAGCAATCTAATAGGAAATGATTTATTCCTCAATATATCTGATGACACCTTAAGTATGGGAAAAAAAACAATTATGGCGTTTGAGTGGGCTGAGGAGAATCTTAACTATGATTATATTTTAAGACCAACTCCAAGTTCTTATATAAATTTTAATAACCTTGAGAATTTCATCACAAAAAATTTTGGTATTAATGAAATTGTCTATGCTGGCAATATTCAGAAAACTAAAGATATTGATGGCAATCAAATTGAGTTTGTAAGTGGATCAACTCTTTTGTTAAGTAAGAAATGTGTTCAGTTAATTATTAAAAATAAAGAATTATGGAATCATGAATATTGGGACGATGTGGGTCTTGCCTTGCTTCTCAAAGACATAGATGTAAAAGCATATCAAGTAGATAGGTTTGATGTTCCTGGCAATCCATACTTAAATACAATTCCTACAAATTACTATCAATATAGATGTAGAGCGGACAACCACTATGGATACCCTCGATTTATAGAAGGCCATGTTTTAAAGTATTTGCATAAAGTAACCAATGAAAAAAAATATAAAAGTGTAAAAAAATATTTTTATTTATATTTGATTGAGTTATCAAAAATTCTATACATATATCAATTTGGATGGAAAGTCTATAGCTTTATTAGGCTATTGTTACGAATATTGCTTCCAAAAAAAATATATCTATTTATTAAAAAAGCACTTCGTAAAAAAATTACTTCTTTTAAATTAATTAGATTTAAGACATGAGTTATGACTATTAAAAATAAAAAATTGAATATTAAATAAAAGTATCATAAAATTTAAAAACATTATTTATTTTGCTTCATTAATGATTTTGTAATAATCGCTTCAGTATCATCAAGTCTCCAGTAAAAATATGAAAGTTTTCCATCAATGTATGTCTCAAGCTCCTCATATTTTTGATCAATAAAAAGAAAGTAGAGGTTTAATATACCTTGTTCGTTAGTTGTTGATATTGGGTATTTTTCCAC
>CEUJ01180639.1_pt1 | contig 10310 bp, 11 predicted proteins | sample 361531 | NCBI WGS metagenome assembly CEUJ01 (sample SAMEA2622842, study PRJEB7988) | marine metagenome | biome: marine biome (ENVO:00000447); feature: marine epipelagic mixed layer (ENVO:xxxxxxxxx); material: "saline water (ENVO:00002010), including plankton (ENVO:xxxxxxxx)" | depth 140 m | reverse complement strand
CAAATAATCGCGACAAGTATCACTACAGAAGACTTCAATAATGCTCTTGGAAAATGTCCAGGAGAGCTAACTAAGAATTGTGTATTGGGTGGAAATAGTGATGCTCAAATAATTGCGACAAATATCACTACAGAAACCTTGAATAAGGCTTTTAAAAATTGTCCTGGTGCGAACAACGTCCATGTACTAGAAAATAATCATGTACTGGTTGGATATCAAAAGGAAATACAACAAAGCTATGTAACGAAACAAAATTTACAACAAATGTTCGAATTGTTAATTGCATCTGGTTTAGATACAAAAACAATTTTAAGAAATGAAGGGGATAACGATGGTAATATAGTTTACATAAAGGGTGGAGTATTGAGAAGTACAGATGATGACTCTGACGACGAAACAGGCTTCTCTTTTCATAAGATGAAAAATCTTTTGAAGGAAATTCCTTCCAATACTAGTATTTTAAAAGAATTAAAAAGTATTCCTGCCTATACACTCGACCCTTCTTCTTCGTCCCATCTAAAGATCAAGGTTACATGCGCAAGATCAGATAATTCATTCGCACCGAAAAGAACGTCATTGGCTGATGAATGGCGTCAATCTGATCACTGGAACTATTATAATGACGCCGGTCCGGTAAACGTTGGCAAGTCAAAATTAAATGTTGTCATATGTAGAACAAAGGCAACTGTAAGAGAATTAATGACTTACTTCGCTGGTTTTAGAGCGCGAATTCGTGATGATGGTACTAATATATCTCAAGGTGAAAAAAGTTACGCAACATATCCTAAGCTATACGAGTGGACACATCCAGAATCCCAGAATATCAATCCCGAAGAGGTACATTCTAATTGTATTCGATTAAAAACACATATCGTCGGTGCTGAAGTGTATGAGTTAAACGGCAATGATGTTCAAAATACAGGTTATGATGGCTCAAAACTTGTTGATTCAAAAGGTTTTAGTGTTGGGGATGTAGAGTTTTATATTATTGTATGGGGTTGGAATCCAAATTGGGTGTGTGGTGGTATATCTATCGAAACTGATAACGCAGAGATATTACCATGTGAAGTTCATACAGGGTTTGGAAATGGGGCGTTTGAAGTAAAAAAAATAAGGAGGCTTAGAAACTTGTCGGGTAATTACATCAGTGAGCTGATTGATATCACAGTCCATCCCACACTTTGCAGCGCTTTTTGGTTTCAAGATGATCAAGCAAATACTAGATCTGATGATAAGTTTGCCCACATCTATGACAATTTTGCCCAAAAGAGTGATCTTGGTAGTGTTAAGCCGACTGACGTCGCACCCATATTGGGCATTAACGCACCTGTGGATTGGCTCATGACTAGAGTCAATCAGGTGAGTCTCATAACTAGACACCTGCTTCTATATTTAATGTGCTCAGCTCACGGTGGAATGGAAAGATTTAGTTTTAAGAATTGGATAGCTGACATGAAGACATTTGCCAATGGTCAGTCGAGTTTGGCTGGTCGTAAAGATGACGAACGTGATTTTATATGGGATGACGACCCGGTCGTATCCGCAGATGGTAGTACTGGTACTAATGATACGAGAATGAACTTCAACACTTACATTAGTCGATATAACAATGATGCTAAGGAAATCTGGTTCAAGAGGGGGTACATTTCATAAAAAAAAATCGTAGAGTTTAAAAATGAAGTTGGATTTTGATAATTTTTATTTTACTGATCCAGAAGTTTTGGGAACGTATTTGTTTTATAGACGTCGTAGCAATGAACCGCCTAAGCGTATATTATTTTATACATTTCTGGATTTCATACCTGATTTATGTGAGTGTAATAAGGTACAGAAACAATTTATATATAATTTAGCTCGTTACTTTACTGAAAACATATCACAATTTATGATTTCTAGAAGTGTTTTGAATAATTTACGAACAGGAAATTGTATTGAAGGCCCATACAAAGGTCAAACACTAAGTACAAAAAAGGCTATCAATAAGTTAAGAAAAACATTAGACGAAAAGCGCATGCAAATAGTATTTTGTATTGCACGTAAAACAATTTGTTACAGGTACATTATAGATTTCTTGGATTATTAAATTCTAAGAAATGAAAAAATGAGTGCAGTGGAAAATGAAATTCCAATTGATCATCCTAATATGGATGAGGTACAAGATAAACTACAGGAATTAGAAAAGGAGGTTCTCCATATTATTAACACAAGGGAGTTATTTGAGCCATTGATATATGAGCGATACGAGGAGTGTATACAAAGAGTAAAAAGTGATCCTTTTGGTGACATTTTTGAGTCAATGTATGCACTCGATCCAGAATTAGATGTTAATGAAACAGAAACTTTTAAAAAGGGATTACTGGAATTTAATGAATTGATTTTAAATGATTGGAAGTTTGTAGAGGATCATATACACGAGAGTCGATTTATAAATTCAGGTAAACCAACAGAGAGACATAAGGCGTTGATCTCAACTGATGTTGCAATTGGTACAATTATTTCAACAAAAACTGATATGGAAATACTGGGGTATTCGGAACATGAGTGTGAAATTTTACAAAAATTGGGAATCGTAATTTTGAGACTGAATAAGTTGGAAAATACTTTGCATAGAATGGGTCGAATTGGTAAGTCACATGGTTTTATTGATCCAGAAATGGGTGGGAAAAAAAATCTCTGATCAACAGTTAAAATGCCAGAACATTTTAAATGTGATTCTTTGACATGTTACGATGAAGCAAAAATCAAAAAATTGTATGTGGAAACATTAGAACACCCTGATTTCTATAATGGTGCTGAGTGCGTGGTTCTTGAAACCGCAGATACAAGAGGGATATCATTGATTAATACACGTGGGAAAACTGGTAAAGAGATCGCTAAATTAAAGGCACTGAAGTCTGGGGTAGGGGTGGTAATCAATTCATATGAAAAGATTCTTGAAGTACGCACTAATTTAGTGAATAAGTTAGGCCTACATGCAAAAATATTAGATACTCCATCCCAAACATTCAAGCAGCTAAAAGGTACAAATGGTATTACGATTTCTGATAAAGGGGACTACCTTGAACTTTCTGGATATAAGTATAAAAGTGGAGATGGAATTAGTATGCTAATCGATGACACTATTCGGGGTTTGAATACTAATAATCTGAAGATCGAGGAGTGTGGAAATTTCTTAAAGATAAACGCTAAAGATATACGTTGTGAAGACGGTCTGAAGATTCGTGAAACCCCAATGGAGTATATATTATCGACATCTAAGTTAAAGGAGAAAAGAAGCGAGGAAGCTGATGTTGTGTCCTTATTAGACGAAAAGGCGTACTGCCTTAATCGACTTAGGTTCCCAAAGGAACATTTTGAAGTCGTGGCGACAAATTCCACCTTCACAATAAACGCACGAAAGCAATTAGGTTATTATACAGGTGAAGGACATGAATTGATCCATAACGATAAACTAAAAATGATTTCCGGTGGAAACGGAATCAAAATCCAATGTACAGATGAGTGTGTTAAAATAAGCGCTGAAAAGTTAAGTTTTAAGTATGAACTGCTAAAGGTATTGGATAGTGCTTCTCTTTCTGTTGTGGATAAGAACAACAAAATTTTTATTGAAAAGAAAGATGAGAAACAAAAGTTAAGCAATATTGGTACCGGAATCAAACTCTTGTCAGATGGTGGAGTCAAAACATTGTTTGCGAGTGGACTTATAAATCTGACATCGAAAAATGATAGCGTAATTATAAGTTCAGAGTTTCCACTTACAAATTGTCAAAATCTAGGGAAACTTTTAATTAACGGAAATCGTTTGCGAAGTGTAGTAGCTGGAAGTGGGTTAAAATCAGAAGATCGTGAGGATTCAATTGTTCTTAGTCTTCCGGTTACATTTTCTCCTGGTCAGTTTAAGTGTTTTGAACGCCAAGGTGACGGTTTTATATCAAGAGCCATTACGACTTCGGGGTGTCTCACAACGTCATTATCAAAAGAGAGTATAAACATCCACTGTGAAAAAATTACGAATGTTCCAGCTCTGCTTCCGTCAGATGTATCAATTCTATCAAACGATTATAAGATCAAGGCGTTAAGAGCAGGTGAGAATGTAAAAATTAAAACAAGTGGTAATTTAATAGAGATATCAAGTAGTACTAAATTACAATCGCATACATTAGGGCATCAGCTTATAGACAGTAATGGGTGCATGAAGACTCTTGTCGTAAAAAAACCTCTGAAGATTGAAGACACGGGGACCGCGTTGAATTTGAGATGCGAAAGTTCGCTTAAGTCATTACCTGGAGACGGTGTCAGTATATCCGATGGAAGTGAACTGAAGAGGATTACGGTTGATAAAGATATTGAAATAGAGGATAGGGGGTCCTGTATACACATTAGCGCTACTAAGTTAGTATCTGAGTTGGAGTATATTAAAACAGAAATGAAAGAACTTCGCAAAAGAGTCGATTCTCTTGTTCAGCTACAAGAAATGTTCAATAAACTACGATAAATCTAAAATAAAATCGAAAATAATACAAAATGAAAGAAAAACAAAAAACGAAAGAACCTCTTAAAAAAACATTTAAAAACAAAGAGGACGTGGGTGAGAAGATAAAGCCAGCAAAAGCAAAACCCAAACCACCACCGCGACCAATTCCATTTCAACCATTTCAATATCATGGAGTTGGAGTTGGACCAGCTGGAGTTGGAGTTGGGCCAGCTGGTGACGCACCTCCCCCACCGCCACCTCCCCCACCGCCAATTGGTATGTTAAACAATACTCTCCCCAATGATACAGATCTTGGGGCGTTTGGTGAACCTGACTTTATGGATGAAATTAAAAATGTAATCGTAAAAAATCCTAAAAAAGTTGCATTAGCTTTGGCAGGACTAGCTCTATGGAGTGAAATGAATGGTAGTAAAAAAAAGAAAAGAATATCAAGATCGAAAAGAAAAAGTCGTAGTCGACGGAAGAGACGCTAACACTACTTCAACGAGATATTCGCTTTGATTTCTTCATAGTGGAGCGAGATTGTCTTTTCGACTTTTTGTTTCTGGAACGAGATCGCCTTCTTCTTTGCTTAACGTTAAAGCCCATTTTTTTTAAAGGAGCGCTCCACATTAAACCACCTTCGTACTGCATCTTCCCATGCAAATTTAATGCATCTCGAATTTTAAAATCGAGGCGCGGCGTGAAGTCACGAAGGTTAAAATCTGGCATTTGAAATCGGTGTCGTATTTTTTTTAATCGCACTGCTCAGTGCCTATTTGAAATTTTGCTCATGTGTTTTAAGAAGAAGTTAGTGGTGTACCTACCTTTGACAAAATTACACAATGAGCAGCATGGTACTACATTATATGGGAAATAATAACCCGAACTATTGGATATTCTATCTATGCCCATAGCAGGCTTTTCTCGGCAGTAGAAACATGGTAATTCTGTGATTTCATTAAATAATTCTTCATCTATATTACCTCCCTTAGAACGCTGTTGTGTAGCAAATGTGGGAAAATGTTTTTTTTTTGCCTTACAAAACGAATTAGGACAAAGGGGGTGTGTATTCGGTCTTTTTATTGACGTTTTTCCTTTCGTGATTCTATGCGATATATCGATAAAGTCATCGTATGGCATATTTCCACCCATATGAAAGCATATAGAGCAGTCCAGTTTATTTTTTGTCGCTCTAGCACCACAGAAAATACATTTCATTTTTAATGATTTTGGAAATTAAGATTTTGGCGCTGATGGTGTTTTCATTATGTATTCTGGAGCTGACGCATTGGAAGCGACTGAAGGGAACCATAAATTATCAGAATCTATTAATTCTCTCTGTGGTGGTTTATATGCTTTTCCATATAGCGCTTTAACCAATGTACTTTGTGTTGTCAGTTGAACCATTGTTTTGTCGAAGTTTTTATATAAGCTATTAATAAACCCAGTTGTTTGGTCAGTAAAGAATGTCTTGGAAGATTCTACTATCTCTCCCCATTTAGTGGAATGTTCATTAATAGTACTTATCATATCTTGATTTTGTTCACGAAGGAGTAGTGGAAGCTTCAAAAATACAATTAATAGTATCAAAGCGACGAATATCATGACTCCAAACAAAAATGATTGTCTCTTTTCTGTTCTTTCTTCTTTTGTGTTTAGCTTTTCTATATATAGGAAATTATATAGTAGTAGGAATAAAACGAATGGAAAAATAATGAATTCTGTATATAGTCCAAGAAACCCTACCAGATTTTCCAATAACGTGAGTCGTCGTCCCATTTATAATATATTTTAGATAATTAAAAACGGTAGTTGAGAAATTGTTATTTTTTTTTTTCAGTTAGCTTTCAAAAAATGGACTTGAAAGAACTACTACTAAAAAGACGAAAACACTTTGAAAAAACAATTGAGAGTGATGGTAGTGACGTAGAATCCTCTTCATCTGGTAGTTCTGCAGACGATTCTGAAGATGAAAAAAGGAATTATCGACCCGGTGGATATTGTAATGTAAAAATCGGCAGTGTATTTTTCAATAAGTATGAAATTGTTTCAAAACTAGGGCGCGGTCATTTTGCGACGGTGTGGAAATGCAACGATAAGAAGACTAATCAAGCTTTTGCGATGAAGATTCAAAAGGCTAGGAAGGAGTACAGGATGTCTGCGATGGAAGAAATCATATTCCATGATCATTTACGTAAAATTGAAGATGAAGATAAGCAGTATGTTAATTTGATGGTTTATAGCAATACATATAAGGGTCCATTCGGGCATCATTCTTGTATGTTTTTACCACTTATGAAGATGGATTTGATGACACGTCAAGAACAAGAAGAAAATGGTATTTTTTCACTAGAAAAAACGAGTTCAATAGCTAAACAAATTCTTCGTGGGTTGCGTTTCTTGCACGGGAATGATGTAATTCATACGGATATAAAGATGGATAATATACTTATTTCGGATGATATTTGTCAAATTGCGGACCTGGGTACGGCATGTGCGGTAGGGGATCGAACTAACGATTACATACAAACTACGCACTACCGATCTCCGGAGATAATAATGCAATATAAGTCATGGGATGCTAAAATCGACATCTGGTCAACGGCTTGTGTATTTTTTGAAATGGTCACATCTGTGTATTTATTCGATGGTGATAGTGAGAGTGATATGATACTTTCAATGGTTGAGTGTCTCGGAGTACCACCTCGTGAGTTTTTGCAGGAATGTAGAGGGAAGCACCTTTATTTCAATCGTGATAATAAGCTAAGATCTAGAGCCGATTTGCATCCACTACCGTTAGACCGACTGCTCGTGGAGGAATTTAATTACTCTGATTCTGATGCCTTCGCAATATGTAGATTTTTGAAACCAATGCTTCATTTTAGTCCTAACGTCCGAGCTTCGGCTGACGAATTGTTGAAGTTATACCCTTAATCGGTTTCAACGCTTTAATATACATTTCTGTAACTTATAAAAAAATATAAAAATTTTGTCACAAAACTTTACTTCAAATGGTTTATGACAAAATGGACATGTGTCGACGTAAGATAACCAATTTACAATACATTCTTTGTGGAATACTGCACCACACGTACAAGTTCTAATACCTGATATAGATTCATTACATAGCCAGCATTTTTCATTGATTAATGGTATATCCATGTGTAGTAAGATTAAGAAAAAAAAACGTGATATTGGGTGATACATTTTTTCGTACATACGATCAAAATGTCAGCTGTTCGTGCGAGAAATGTGGTTATTTCAGCTCCTGATTTACAGAAGTCAGTGACAGTAACACTCAATACACCGACAACATCCTACACGATAAATCTACCAACGGAACCACCTAATGAGAATTGTGCTTTGTTTTTTGATGGTAGTAACTATGTATGGAAAGAGGTAGTGCAGTCCATTCCAGTATCAGATATTCCAGCTGGGTATGAGTCGTATCAAGTATTCAATACGAATTTATTGGTACAGAGTCAGGAGATGCAGTTCCTATCAAATGGAGTGAAGGTAAGAATGCAAGTTGCTGACGACGGTACTATATTTTTCCAGAAATTTGACGATTCAGTAGGGGACTGGGTTGGTGCAGTAGTTTCATTGGATTCATCGTAGGCTCTAGAATATGTGGAATTTCTATTTAATAAAAAAGAACAATTATACATATGCTGGTGTCACTGTAAATACATCGAGAAGATTGCGGCAACATAATGGAATTATTAAAGGCGGTGCAAAGTATACAACATCTAAAGGGATGGGCTGGGATTTTGTATGTATCGTGTCCGGATTCCCAAATAGAAAATATGCTCAGCAGTTTGAGTGGGCAAATAAACACCCGATTTGTCATGGAATAAAAAGACGCATTGATCGATTATACGAAGTTTTGAATATGGATAAATGGACAAGTAAGTCTGAAAAATCATCATTGACACCTCTTCAAATTAAATGGTTTGTGGAACACCACGAGCGTAGTGTACCGCCTCACATTAGCGACGACTTGTAGATTTGCGCTTTGGTTTTGATTTGTGCTTTGGTTTTGATTTGCGTCTAGGGTATAGCTTATCAATAAATTCAGGCGTAATTTCATACATTGGCTCTCCGTCGCATCCAAAGTCTTTCCCTTTGTCACTTGTCATAACAGTGTCAATGGGAACATCGAAAATTCCTTCGTGATAGGTTACACTTCTATTTGGATATTCATTGCATACATAATTTTCCCGCCAAAATTCCAAAATTTCCCTGTGGTACTCATGTTGTGGATTCATAACTATGAGACTATCATTTGGGTCGTAAATGATCACAGGGTCACCTTTATCAAAACGTTTCATAAATAAAAACGAACCATTTTCAATTATGTCCTTTACGAAGCTCTGTCTCTTTTTGCTTAGATACTCTATCTCTAAATGGTCTGAATGAATATCAAATATTTTGTCATATACGTCTTCTGGTGTTATCTTTCGCGAACCCACAACCTTTTTCCAAAGATCTTTGTGATTTTCCAAATCTGATTCGCGTTCAATCTCCTTCCTCCGTCTTAGTATTTCCTCCCACTCTGGATCTGGCTTGTCGTCGTCGACTTCGGGTGAATCTATTGGACTACTTTCCGATGCACCCATATTTTATATGTATTGTTGAAAAAAAAAAAAACCTTATCGCAGACTCATACGTTTTCGTTTTGATTTGCGTCGGCTTTTAGTTTTAGTTTTACGTTTTCTTCGCTTACGTTTTTGTGAAACTTCAAATTGTTGACCTTGACATAAAGTTGGATATATTTCTTTATCTATGTAATATATGAATATATTTCTTTTAAGCTCCAAATTTAATTGTCTCGTATCTTCGTCGTGATCGCATGGAAAATAGTCATCTACTATATAGTTTAATCGTCGACATTGTTCTACTTCACTGAAATTTGAAATAGTTCCAGCTAGTTTACTATACACGAGCTGACCCAAGTAGTTAGGTCCCCTATAAAAACCAGCACAGTTTATCATTACTTGTTGAATTCCATCTTCGCCGGACGTACTAACCCTTATCGCGATTAAAGTAATTGCGAATAGATAAAATGACCAAATTAACTTTTCATAATTGTCTGTGGGTGTTCCAGGCAGGTTCCCCCTATATACATTTGCTAAGAAACCATCGACATAAAATGGAGGGACATAGGTTGTAGTTTGGTTGGATCCAATATCAGCAATTTTATCTGGGTTCATAAGTGATCCTAAATCAGCAATTTTATATATATACGAACCATTTTTTTCTTTTTTCCAAAGAATATTCTCAGGTTTCATGTCCAGATAGTACAAGTCTGCTTCAGCTAAGCAATTAATTTGCTTTGCAAGTTGTCTTTTCATATCAAGCATCACATTTGAGGGTATGGGTATGGGTTTAATTGTAGGGGGTTTTCCCATTAAATGTCCGAAATTATTTTCGGCAAAAGTTGACATATCACCATGAAATGCTTCCATAACAAACCCTCGACCCTTTTTCAAACCTAATAAATATTCAACATCTATGAGCCCACATCCATCCTTTGATACTCCCATGTTTTTTAAGTAATCCTTAATTAAATCCTCTCGTTCACCTACCTCTTTCATTATTTTAACTGCCACTTCATGGTCGCTAGTAATTGGATACGTCCCTTTACTTTTAAATATGTAAGTGGCACCAAATGTTCCCGATCCCACGAGCCTATCGTATGTGTAAACAGATGTATCACCATCTCTTTTTATTGCAATTGGTATTTGTGTTTTTTCATTCATGTCTATAACGCGAAAGTTAGGGTACGTCATTTAACAAATAATTTCGATTTTTTTCAGATGTGTATGTTGTC
>CEUJ01394045.1_pt1 | contig 10329 bp, 17 predicted proteins | sample 361531 | NCBI WGS metagenome assembly CEUJ01 (sample SAMEA2622842, study PRJEB7988) | marine metagenome | biome: marine biome (ENVO:00000447); feature: marine epipelagic mixed layer (ENVO:xxxxxxxxx); material: "saline water (ENVO:00002010), including plankton (ENVO:xxxxxxxx)" | depth 140 m | reverse complement strand
ATCATGTAGTTTATATCAGCGAAGTGGAGATATAGGTTTAGGAGTACCTTTTAATATTGCAAGTTATAGTTTCTTAACGCATTTATTAGCAAAACATTGTGATTTAGAAGCATATGAATTTATTTATAATTTAGGGAATGCACATATATATGATGATCATTATGAAAGTTTAGAATTACAGATAGAGCGAAGCCCGTATAAATTTCCCACAATCGAGATAAAAAATATTCATGATCATATAGAAGATTATAAAATGGAAGATTTTAATATAATTGATTATAAATATCATGAAAGTATTAAAATGTTAATGCGAAAATAATTTAGATAATTTATATTAATGAACAATATAATAATAAATGAGTGGTCAAGGAATGGCTGCAGCAATGAGACGCAGAACACGTGCTTCTGAAATTAATAATGCAAGACCTCAAAACTTACCGCAAAATACATCGCAAAATAATATGCAACAATCATATAGACAACAAAATCAAATACAACAATTACAACAAATTCAAAAGGTTCAGTCGTCATCGCAATCACAATCAATGAATCCTATGATGACATTATTAGACCATGATAAAAAAATAGGTGATATAGAAAAAAATTTATTAAATAATACTAGTAGTGATAAAATTCAAATTTTAGAAAATATGTCTAGAAATTTAGAAAATAGTATATTAAAATTAGAGACAACTTTCATGCATAGTATAGAAAAATGTTCACAAGAGATTCAACAATTAAAAGAGAATATTGATAATATTGATAAAAAAATATCCAATATCGGTGAAAAATTGCAAGAACAAAAAATAGATACAAATGTATTAAGAGATGAAGTAGTTAATGCATTATATACATCGCATGGAGATGATTTAAATATTGAAGAAAAATCTGAAAGTAATGATGGGATAAACATATTAGAATTAGATAATGCTTTGTCTAATGATAATATTGTATCGTTGTTGCAGCATTTACATAATTCCGAGGAACAAATTTCAAATATAAATATTCATGAAGATATAGATAAAAAAAGTATTTTATTAGATAATGTAGTACAAGTAGAAAGTAATAAAAAAACGTTAGATGATGAAATAAATCCAATAGAAAATTTAGAAGAAGTTGAAGATTTAGATTTAGAAAATATTATAGAAAATACAGGACAATCTGATCAAGACGCAACTGTATTAGATATGGAAAACTTGGAACAAGATATATCAGGAACACCAATTTAATAATATTTAGTACAATGTAGTTATTTTATAAAATAAATAATTGGTATGTTAAAAATATAAATAATTGGTATGTTAAAAATATAAATAAATTTTATTAAAATTTATTAATGATACAATTGTTAATAAATTTTATTATATTTATTATTATATTATTTTTTTATATTCATATTAATTTTCATTTATCAACAAGTAATGATTTAGAAATTTATGAAATTGATGAATTAAATAAAGATAGACTTGAAGAGATATGTAATATTAAACAACCACTCTCATTTAAATTATATAATAATGAATTAAATACCAAATTATCAATAGAAAATATAGCAAATAATTATGGTGATTTTGATATAAATATACGAAATGTACAAGATTATTCAAACAATGATAATACAATAATACCTATAAAATTAACTGAGGGTATAAATTTATTTAAAAAAGATAGTTCCAATAATTATATTTCAGAATATAATCAAGATTTTTTAAATGATACTACTTTAGGTAAAATAATATCAAGCAATGATTTATTTTTAAGACCATCATTATGTAGTTATTATAATTATGACTTAATTTTTGGGTCTGTTAATAGTTATACGCCTTTGAAATATGAACTTAATTATCGTAATTACTTTCTAGTAGTAGACGGTGAAGTAGATATAATGTTAACAGTACCTAAAAATATAAAATATTTAGAAACAATAAAAGATTATAGCAATTTTGAATTTAGATTTAATTATAATCCATATGATATTTTAAAAACGAAAACTTTAGATAAAATAAAATTTTTAACTATTACATTAAAACGCAATGAAATTATATATATCCCATTTAAGTGGATATATACTATAAAAATTAATCAACCAGATACACTTATTTGTTCGTTAAGATATAGAGTAGGTATGAACACTTTAGCAATAATTCCTGAATTATTTAAAAAATATTTACAAAATAATAATATTAAACATAAATTTTTAAAAAATAAAAAAATATAATTATAATAAAAAAATATAATATTATATTATAAATGAGTTTATCCCTAGTAGGTGGAAAAAAACGCAGATATAGAGGTACAAAACGTTCGCGTCGCCAGTCGCGTCGCCAGTCACGTCGCCAGTCACGTCGCCAGTCACGTCGCCAGTCACGTCGCCGCTCCCGTCGCCATGGACGACGCCAGTCGCGCCGTATGTCTAGACGTCATGCTAGACGTCATGCCAGACGTCATGCCAGACGTAGAACAAGAGGTCTAAAAAGTTTAGAGAACTCGTTCTTAGCGGGCGTAAATACTGTAGGAAAAGTTGACAGAAAACTGCTAAGTATGTTAACACCAAAAAGACGTGTTTTAAGAAGATAGATTTTAAATTGATAATATAATTAATATAAATAGTAATACTTTATTATATAATTAATGAATAATTATATAATACACGAAACACTAAATTCGGGTCAATTTGGAAGAGTAGTTAAAGCCGAAAATAGATTTACAAAAAAACAAGTTGCTATTAAAATCGAAAAAAAATCAGTAAATACTTTAAAATATGAAAGTGAAATATATAATTTTTTGACTGGTATATCTAATATACCAAAATTAAAAGGATTTGTTTCAGATGATGAAAATAATTACTTAATTATTGAATTATATAATTATAATTTGATAACTTATAAAAATAATATTTATAATGATAAAAAATTAGAAAATGTTGTAGCCGCGGATATAACTAATTTAATAATAAAATTAATAAATATTTTAAAAGATATTCATCAAAAAGGTATACTACATCGTGATCTTAAGCCCGAAAATATATGTTTTAAAAATAATCAACCATATATTATTGATTTTGGGATGGCAAAAACATTTATAAATAATAATAAACATATAGATGAAAAAAAAATTAATTCTATTATAGGAACTCCAAATTATGTAAGTATTAATGTTATTAATATGATAGAACCATCCAGAAGAGATGATTTGGAATCATTAATTTATATTATGATATTTTTGTTATTGGATAAAAATATATTATTACAATTTCATGATTTACCACTTAGTGAACAAAAAAATGCGAAAGTTATTAATATTTTTTTACATGATAAATCATTTAAATCAATTGTTAATAAATATATAGAATATTGTAGATTATTAAAATTTACAGATGTTCCCGAATACAATTATCTAATAAATATACTAAAAAATAATAATAACTAATTAATGTTATGGAATATTAATTGTTTGACATTTTTTATCAAGTTCTGTTAAAATATTTAAATTTTTAAGTAATATAGAATAACTTTTCTCATGTTCTACAAAATTTTCAGGATCTATTAAATCTCCAGTGCTAATTCTAAAAAAATATTCTTGTGTAATTGCACGTAATCTCACTACTAATATATATAAATATTGAGATAAATGTGATAATTGTTTGTTCATATTTTTATTATTTTTGTTATTTATATAATATAATAACTCAAAATACTTATTGTATAGATAAAATATAGTATTAATTTCTGCTTTAAACATATTTAAAATATAATCATCTGTAGTCTGTATTATCGATGAATTTACAATATTATGAAAAATAAATCTTTTATTAATAAGTGTATATATATTATTACAATAACGTTTATAATAAAAATCCTCTCTAATATAGTTTAATATAATTTGTTGTATATCATCTGGTAATCTTATATATATATTGTTTATAGCCTTTCTGCATTTATATCCCCGATAATATTTTTGTATTATTATTATGTTTTGTTTACATAATTGATTATAGTGCGACCAGCAATATTTCTCGATATTATTGTTGACTTTTAATGTATTATAGTAACATTTTTTACATCTATAATAACGTTTTTTTTCTCGGTTATAAACCATGCCTTGACATCTATATTTAGGATTCATATATCTATATATAATATAATTTATTACCTATATTATTTTAAAATAAATAAAAATAATATAAAGAGTAACCCTATATATATGTATACAGAACAATGACTTCTGGAACTTCTGACAAAAAAGAGATAGGACAAGTGAAATGGTTTAACAACAAATCGGGTTTTGGTTTTATTACAGTAGTAAAGGGTGATCATCTAGGAGAGGATGTATTTGTTCATCACAGCGATCTATTTGTATCTGAAGAACAATATAGATATCTAATTGCGGGTGAATATGTTGAATTTGAAATTTCGGATATTGCTGATTCGGAGAGCAGTGACACAACCCATAAATTTAAAGCAGTTAAAGTATCTGGTGTTTGCTCGGGTAAACTTATGTGTGAAGTTCGTCGGCAACTAAGGGATGAACAGCCAGAATCGCGTTCGCGTTCGGGAAATCGTCCAGAACTAAATACTACAGATGATAAAGTTAAAAAGGAGTGGATGGTTGTGCGTCGTAAGCCGCCAGCGCCTCGCCGTTAAATATTAAATATAACAAATATAATTAATAATAATTAATAATTAATTATTAATTAAAAAAATTAGACCAAATAAAAATGTAATATTACATAATAAATATATAAAATTATGTATACATCTTTTATTGCGAGTCTCATTATTATTTATTAAAATAATAACATCATTATTGTTATTATTAGCAGTATTACTAGATATATCATTATTATTAGAATAACTAATATAATTATTAGCATAATTAATATGATTATTAGTTATATTATGTACCGCATATTTGATATTATTGTAATAATCTTCAATAATATCATTATTTTTTTTACATAGAATACACTTATTGTAATCACTATTATTAGTCTCAATACTGGTTTTGATCCAACTGATTAAACAAGAATTATGTATTTTATTATTACAACATTCTAATAAAAATATATCATCATTTTGATCTTTAGATATTTCATTCATGCAAATACAACATTCATTTTCTGTCATCTAGTAATAAAATATACTACGATAATATTTAAATTTTATTTTTTCTTATTTCGCTTTCTAGTTCTACCCGCTTGTCTACTAGATTGTGAAAAATACATGGGATTTTGTATATGTGTTACATCTTCTTCGTCATCTTGTAAAACCCATGTATAGTTGTATAATTTTTCTAGTAATGGTCGTTCTAAATTATCTATAAATCGTTTAATTTTTTCTTGCTGTGATAAAACTTGATAGTTAGAAAATTCATCAATTAAGTTATACATAATTGTAAAATCATCGATAAAACTATCAAATGTAACACCAGGATTAGCATATGTATTATATAATTGTCTACGCATAGCATTTTTTGTCATTTTAGAACCTTTTCTGTAAGTTGCATGATAATTTCTATTTCTAAATGTTCGTTGAATATGCGTGGCAAGTTCTTCCTTGGCAGTTTGTAATACAGGAGAAGGAAGACGTTTTAATGTTCTAGGAGACAGTTTTCTAACCGCTTTAGTCTGTAATGTTTCCCTTCTAGGCATTATAAATTATTATGATATTTTAATTTAAATTTTATCTAATGTTACATTCATTTTCTCACAAAATCCTACTACATTTTCATTATTACGATAATCATTAATATATTTAATCGTTTTAATTCCCGCTGCCAATAGAAGTTTTGTACAATTAAGACACGGATAATGAGTAATGTATGCAATGCATTCGTTACATGATGCACCTCTCTTTGCACAATCAACAATAGCATTTTGTTCTGCATGTACGGTAGCAATCTCATGTCCGTTTTCCATAATAGATTCATGGGGTAAACCAGGTAAATGTCCGTTATATCCCTGTGATATAATTCTATTATTTTTAACCAATAGACACCCAACATTTAATCTAGAACAACTAGATCGTTTTGCAGTTATTGTAACAATTTCTTTAAAATAATCATCCCATTCAGGTCGACAAGAAGATTTTTCCGTCATAAATAATATATAAAAAAATTTATATATTGTTTTTAAAATATATATTTATTAATTCTAGAAGTTTTACAAGTTAGTATTTATTACATAATACGTTTGATTAGATTCCATCCCTGTCCATAATCTCCGACCAATACATTACGGGAAACTTCTGCTTTTGTGACTCTTTCATATCCCATATTTCTCATAGCCATTGCTTTGTTGCGTCCTTGTTTAATTTTTTGTACGTTGTTTAGATAAAGTCTAACTATGTTTGTATCATCGAATTCTGCCCATCCGATTATTCCAATACTATACCATGGACCATTATGTTTATACTGTTTCATAAATATAGCAGGATGGCCATTGCTATCTGTTGGTGATTTGCGTAAATTTTTACTTAAAGAATTACGGTGACCACCCATATCATAATTTACGTAACTAATTCCTGGAATTAAAGTAGGTAAAATTTCTTCTGTGTCATAGTGATATTCTTGGGGACCGGTAGGAGTCATATAAGCCGTCGATTGACCACTATTAGAACAGATCGCAAGACGAGGCGTATTGTTATTCATTTTAGTTACGTTGTTTATTTCATATAAACTTAAAATATAATGAAACATTCAATTTTTTTTTCTGTATAAATTTTTATAACTAAAAAAAATTATATATTATTTACGATTAAACTATATTTATTTACGATTAAACTATATTTAACTATGCCTATCATTATAATGGCGAGTAACAAGATCTTCTTCTCTAATTTTATCAATTATAGAATTCGATTTTGGAATATATTCGTTGTAAATTTTTAGATCCTTATCTAGATATACAATCTCTTCGCGATATTTACCTTTTGCCGTAACAAAATATGGATTGAGTGATTTAATGATCAACCATGAGTTATTATAATCTTTGCCATTGCGATATCTTGAGATTTCTGTAACTTGTGGCTTTGTAAGCCTATAAATCTTAGAATTGCAAAGAATCATCAGCTTATTAACATCGACTCTCTTTAAAAACGTCATGGCTCTAAATAAAAAATTTATGTTTTTTTCTTTTTCAATTTTTTATTTTTATTTAGTATTTCAAATACTTTCCCATTAAACATGTTGATGTATACTATATTGATTTAATTTTGATTTTTTTGGTCGATTAGGCTTATCAGACTTAGTGGGTGATATTTTTTGACATTTATTAAGTGAACGATATTGATTTATCCATTCTGTTATAATCTTAATACTAGTATCGTCATATATAGATGGTGCATTTAGTTTGTCCCAAATACTATGTTCTGAAGATGTAGTATTCTTATAACCTATAAAAGTATTGGATATATCTTGCGGTGTCGGGTGATAATAATTATTTTTATATAATTCCCATATATCAATAGGAACCATATACTCTTCGATATAAGATCTATATGATTTTGACATAACTCTCAAAGCGGCAGGATGATATTTAATTCTAATATTTTCAGGCCATTTAATCAAAACATATTTTTCCAACGTTGGATCCATTATTATATAGATATGGTATTATTATATCTTGAAATGTATTCACAGTTTCAATTTTTATTGTTAGATAAAAAAATATTTTTACACCTTTGAACATTTAAACCATCGACTTTAAATTTGGGTATATATAAATAATATTTATATATACATATATAAAAAATGAAATTTTGTATCGTAGTAGCAAGATATAATGAAAATATAGAATGGACTAAACAATTTTCAAATGTAATTATTTATAATAAAGGAACTCCATTAGAAAGTAAATATAATGAAATTTATCTGAATAATGTTGGCAGAGAGAGTCATACATATTATAAACATATATACGATAATTATGAAAATTTATCAGATTATACTATATTTTTACAAGGAAATCCTTTTGATCATTCCCCAAATATAATATCTAATTTAAAAACATATTTTAATAATACAGAATTGAATATTGATTTTGAGTTTTTAAGTGAATGGATTGTAGAATGTAATTTGTCTGGTTGTAGATATCATGATGGACTACCATTAAAAACTACTTATGAAAAAATATTTAATATTAAAAAAGAAAATATGGAATTCAATTTTGGTGCAGGTGCCCAATTTATTGTAGCAAAAAAAAATATTTTACAAAAGCCTAAGGATTTTTATTTAAATATTATTAAAATGTTAGAGAATAGTCAAAACCCAATAGAAGCATGGGTTATAGAACGGTTTCATAAATTAATATTAAATTAAATATTATTAAATTAAATCAGAGTTTTACACCTTTGAAAAATATTCAAATGTGTAATATAATATATTATAGTTAATAGAGTAATTATAGTTTATGGAATCTTAACATTACAGTTTAATATTATTTGGAGAATATACATAATTATTTTGAGGTCGATTTTTTGTAACAAGGACTTCTTTTCCAAGTTGACGAACAAGAGGAGGTGGTTGTGGGAGGACAGCTGTGGGTGGAGCCATACTTATATCAATAAATTTATATCAAAATACAATTTCAATTTTAATTTGTAAATAAAAATTGAAATTGTATTTCTGTCGTAATGATATTAGACAAAAGCAAAATGGAATACAAAACGAATACTCTTGAGTTTTATATTATAACGTTAAAATATTGTGGTGCATTTATTGCAGCTTATAGACAGCGTCTATCCGAATCTATAATTGACGAAGAAGCTTCAGATGAAGATGCTTTTTGGGGTGGAAAACTAATAAATTTCTGCACTAATATAATAAAAGTACTGGAAGAAAATTTGCCTATATATTTTAATAAATATCCTGGTATAATCAATACATCTGAAAATCATCTCGCTTTTGTGAAAAAAAAATTATTTGACGGAAAAAAAAATGAAAACTGGAATGAGTCAGCCAATTATATCTTGAAAAAAAAAAATATTATAGAAAACTTAATTATTGCCGAATTCAAAAATTTTGGAATAGACTTCAGAAAAAATTATGGCTTTAAAGATGTGAAAGTTGATGACACTCTCATAATCTAAAAATTCAAATTGAACTTTTTCAAGATAATAATATAATGTTAAGCTTCTATAGATTTGTTATCGTAACAATCATATATTGAAAATTTATTATATAGTTCTGTATAAGTTGCGTCCATCATATAATAATATTTTAAATTGGGAGTGTCATCTAAATTTGTTTGATTTATCCATGATTTATCAAACAACAATGAATCATAAATACTTTCCAATAAAATTTTCCATGTATCTCTATTGAATTTTCCTGATGTTTTTTTATGACAAAATTCTAATATAGATGCATTAGATTCCCATAAAGTAAGAATCATTCCATTATCATCAACATCTAACTCTAACATAATATCAAGTGCAGCATCTTCTCCATTAATTATTTGTCTCCATTCATTTTGAATTTTTTTACACGCATCTACTCTAGCATCATATCGATATGAAAGAATCAAGCATCTAATATCGATGGGCAATTCTTCCCAACTCATCTTTTGATGTTTATTATTAAAAAACCAATAAAATACTATTCAATTTTTTTTTACTATATACTTTTACTTTTTTAATTATAGATTATTAGACAGAAAAATGATAATTGTACACTATAAAAAAAATTGCAAAATATTTTTATAAATAAAGATCGGTGCCACGGCCAGAAACAAAGAAATAATGTTTTGGATCAATCTACCGATTGAATTACGAGTATGGATACTCTCAATGCGTCATGAAATGAGACAAGATGCTAAACAAAAGATTGTTACGGCTTGGTATAAATTTCAATCACCCAAGCGTGTTGCTAAATTACTGGTATATAAAGAGCGATGGTCGGAAGGCGGTGTATGGAATGATGGAGTATTTGATGGTACTAGGATGAATGTAATGATTCCTGATACTGCTGGTATTATGAAGTATTGTGCAAAGGTTTTGTCTGGTCGTGAAAACCCACATTATTGGAGGGGTATTCTGCAAGAAGTTGAATATGAAATGTGGTTTAATCAATATAGTGGCGGACCTGGTGCGGAATATATGAGTCGAGTTGATGATGCATTTATGATATTGATAGATAAATTTAAGTATGCTCCTAAATGGCAAGAGTTTCAACAAAGTTTTTACGGAATTTAGATTATTTAAATTCAGCGCATGTTGTGTAGAGATATATATTATATTTTTTCTATATACGTTTTCTTTTATTATTTTTAAATACTTTGTCGGAAAAGTAAAAAAGATGTACAATATAAAAAAAATTGAAATGGTAAATAGA
>CEUJ01138235.1_pt1 | contig 10329 bp, 7 predicted proteins | sample 361531 | NCBI WGS metagenome assembly CEUJ01 (sample SAMEA2622842, study PRJEB7988) | marine metagenome | biome: marine biome (ENVO:00000447); feature: marine epipelagic mixed layer (ENVO:xxxxxxxxx); material: "saline water (ENVO:00002010), including plankton (ENVO:xxxxxxxx)" | depth 140 m | reverse complement strand
TTTTTTAGTGGTTCGATTTCAGTATTGGTTTGCAGTACTATTATAGAGTCTGGTTTAGATGTAACCAATGCAAACTGCATAATTATTAACAATCCTCAAAACCTCGGATTAAGTCAACTATATCAAATTCGAGGAAGGGTGGGCAGGGGGTCTAGGCAGGCGCGTTGTTATCTTTTTGTTCCAAAAAAGACAGTTTTAAGCGAATCAGCCTTCCGCAGACTAAAAACCATTGAAAGGCACACCTCTTTGGGTTCTGGTTATAGCATTGCTTCCAACGACCTAGATATCCGTGGAGCAGGACTTGTTTTTGGATATAAACAAAGCGGCGTTGTTTCCCGTGTTGGGGTAGAACATTACAACTCTCTTTTAAAGAGCGCTCTAAATAAAAGACTCAACATACCAGAAGAGAAACCCAGCCCCTCTTTGTTTTTTTGGGGAAAATCACTAATACCAGCATATTATATATCAAATAGCACAGACCGGTTTTCTTTTTATACAAAAATAAACAAAGCAAAAAAAGAAAACGAATTTAAGGAAATTAAAAACGAACTGAGGGACAGATATGGTCATATTCCCAAGGAAGCCCTTTTTTTTATAAGGTTGGCGGAATTGAGCGCTTTGTACAAGGGTTCGTTGGTTAACACCATTGCAATTAATGAGAGGTCTTTAGTTTTTAAGCTTCCATCTAAACTTACCTCTGGTGAAAACAAACTAATTTCGAATATTCTTTTATATAAAAGTAATTTTGTTGTTGAAAAAAAATTTAAAGAAGGCACTGACTCGGTGTCTGTCGTTTTTTTTACAAAAAAAGGTTACGACTGGTATAAAGAACTAAATGATTGTAATACTCTTTTTTATAAAACATAATTTGGTAATTTTTGATCTATGAAAACCTTATTTATATACGTTCTTTTGTTCTTTGTGTCTTGTGGTGTTAACAAGAAAACAGAAGAAGTTGTTGTTGCAAGAGTTGGAAACCAAACCCTTTCTAAAAAAGACCTTCTTTATTTAACAAATACCCAAGTTGGTAGTGAGGGCCTTTTTTCAAGAAAAATAAACAACTGGGTAAAAAACCAACTACTTTACCAGGCAGCGTTATCTATCGGGCTCGACAAAGACCTTGCTCTTATAAAAGAAAGTAAGCAGTTTTACGAAAACCTTCTGATTTCGTCTTTTAAAAAAATAAAAACTAAAGAAAGAATAAAAACAACAAAAAAAGAAGTTTCTGACTACTACTTGAAAAACAAAAAATCTTTTAAGCGCATAGATGATGAGGTTGTTGTTAAGCATTTTACTTTTCCCACCAAAAAAGAAGCTGAAAAAACAAAAAAAGAACTTAAGAAAAAAAAAACAAGGGTGGGTTTAGAAGAATTTTTGAACAAACAACAGGTTGAAACAAAAACAATAAGAAAAAAAGAGGCAGGTTCAAACCTACTAGGCTTTCTTTTTACTGGTGATGTTGGTGATATTTTTGGGCCAAAAGAACACAACGAAAAGTTTCACATATTCCATGTTCTACAAAAACATAAGAAAGATTCTTTCTTTGGGCTGGAAAAGGTTTATGACGAAATATATCAACGACTCTACAAAGAAAAAGAGCGTTTGATTTTAGCAGCTGTTATGGATAGTCTATATTTGAATTCAGATGTTTTTGTTTCGCAGGAGATATTCAGTCAATGAAAAACTTGATTTTTTTTGTTTTCTTTTTTTCTTTCATACAAACACAGTCTCTTTTCGTTGATGGTGTCGCAGCGGTTGTTGAAGATAAGATTGTATTAAAGAGTGACCTAAATCAAATGGTGAACATGCTAGCAATACAGCAAAAAATTGACCCAAACAAAAACCCTGATAAATATTTAGTTCTACGCCAATCAGTACTGAGTTCAATGATTGATCAAAAAATCCTACTAGAGCTAGCAGAAAAAGATACAATGATAGAAGTTAGTGATAAAGAAGTAGACCAAGCTCTTGATTTGCAGGTTGAAAACATTATTCGCCAAGCGGGTGGAGAAAAAGAAGCTGAAAAAATGCTTCAGCAGAGCATTAAATCTTTTCGTTCTGAGTTTTGGTTTGAGATGAAAGACAAAATTGTTTCAGAAAAGTTTCAACAAAAAGTTTTATCAAAAATAAAGGTTTCAAAAAACGATGTTTACTCTTTTTTTAAAACATACAAAGACAGTCTCCCTATATTTCCGTTGGAAATAAAAATAAGGCATCTTTTAATTACCCCAGAGGCAAGCGACACAGCAAAAAAAGAAACCGTTTCTTTATTAAAAAAAATAAGAGAAAGGGTCGAAAACGGAGAAGATTTCGGAGAGTTAGCATCTTCTTTTTCTATGGATCCAGGTTCGAAAAAGAAAGGGGGAGACCTTGGTTGGGTAAAAAGAGGTTCTTTATTAAAAAATTTTGAAGAAACCGCTTTTACCATAAAAACAAAAACCATTAGTAAACCAATTGAAACAGAGGTTGGATATCATATTTTAGAGGTTTTTGAAAGAAAGGGAGATAGGGCGAAAGTAAGGCATATTTTAATTACGCCTCAAATTACTAGCGCTGACGAAAAAAGGGCATTTAATTTTGCTCTTTCTTTAAAAGATTCGTGTTCTTCTTTGGAGATGTTTAAACTTTTTACAGAAAAATATTCAAAAGACACTCAAACAGCTCAGATTGGTGGTGATCTTGGTTGGATAAACCCACAGACCTACCCAATTAAAGAAATTGGTTTGGCTATTCCAATGATTAAAAAGGAACAGTGCAGCCCCCCAATTAATACATCCTTTGGTTTTCACTTGCTTTGGTTAGAAAAGATAAAAAAAGGTGGAAAGCCTAATTTAAATGATCATTGGCCAAAAATTGAGGCAATGTCATTAAATAATAAAAAAATGATTTGGTATGAAAATTGGATAAAAAAGGAAAAAGAAAAGTTTTATATTGATATATTAAATTAGGTTTATCCACATTTTTTTCCACATCTGTCTTCTTTTATGTGAAAAACTTATTTTTTTTATTTTTTTTATTTATTTTTGAACAGTATGTTTTTTTTATCCACATTTTTTAATTTAATGTTTTTCTTTAAGTGTTCTCTATACTGTTAAGCTAAATATTATCTTTTCTTGATCTTTTTTCATTTATACACATTTTTTGGATAATAAATAATAATAACCTTTAAATATTAATTCTATTATATATTGAGAATTTCATTTTAAAAATGACCTGTTTTGGGTATTTTTCATTATTATGTTTTTTGATTTTATTGATTAAATATTTTAATAAAGATTTTAAAATTTATGAAATTTTCCACATCCAAAAATGAGCTTCAAGAAGCTTTACAAAAGCTTTCAAAGGCTACGCCATTAAGATCAACTCTTCCTGTCTTAAGTTGCGTTCTTATTAATGCTACGAACGAAAAAACAACTTTAATAGCAACTGATTTAGAATTAACAATAAACATAAAACTATCTGTAAGTATTGAAGAAGAAGGAAGTGCTGCTGTTCCGCTAAAACAATTATACGATATAACAAATGAACTCCCTGATGGAACGAGAATAACAATATCAATTGATACTAAAAACAAAATTGAAATAAGCACTTTGTCTGGATCATATGACTTAATGGGAAAACAAAAAGAGGAATTTCCATCTACCCCAAAGATTGACAATATAAAAAAAATAAAAATATCAGGAAAAGTTTTAAAAGATTTAATTAATTCTACTGTTTTTGCTGTAAGCAAAGATGATTTAAAACCTTCTTTAACAGGTGTTTTATTTCGTTTTAACAGTAACGGATTAACAGTCGTTGCTACAGATGGACATAGATTGGTTAAAATAGTAGATAATCAACAAAAAAAAGATATGTTTAATGGTGATGTTGTTGTGCCTAGAAAATTTTTATCATATTTATCTAGCCACTTGGATGATAAAGAGGTTTTACTATCAATAGGTGAAACACATTTGACAGCAATAATTGAAGAAGACAAAATAATATCTAGAACAATTAGTGAGGTTTTTCCTGACTACGAAAGTGTAATACCAACTGATAATAATAATAAGCTTATAGTTGATAAAAAAACACTGTTAGGAGCAATTAAAAGGGTTTCTATTTTTTCAAATAAATCAACGCACCAGGTTGCTTTTAATATTTCCAAAGGACACTTCTTTATTACCACAGAAGACCCAGAATCAAATTCAAAAGCAAAAGAAGAGATAATAGCTACTTATGAAGGAGATGATTTGGTAATTGGATATAACGGGGAATATTTAAAAGACATAATAAACCACATCACAGGAAATGAGGTTACTATAAAATTAAACACCCCCATAAGTGCTACGTTGTTTATTGGTTCTAACAAAGACGAAAAAAAAGTTATGCTCTTAATGCCAGTTCGAATTAATAGTTGAAACGAAAAAAACCTCAATGGAAATCAGCAGTATCAATATGATTTCTTTTAGAAACCATGAAAAAACAAATATGTCTTTTAGGCCTGGAATAACGATTATCTGGGGCGAAAATGGATCTGGAAAAACATCAATTCTTGAGGCAATTCATAGTCTTTCTTTTGGAAGCAGCTTTAGAACCAGCAATAAAAAAGAACTAATAAAAGAAGGGGCAAACAATTTTTTGTTGGAAGGGGTTTTTAAAAACAAAAAAGGAATCGAAAGCACAGTTTTTTTTTCACATGACACAAAAGGCAATAAAAAAATAAAAATAAATAAGAAGGAAATAAAAAAAAGAAAAGATCTTATCGGGCTTAATAATGTTGTGGTTTTTTCACCAGAAGAAGAATCAATTACAAAGAGTGGACCGGTTAACAGAAGGAGGTTTTTTGATAAGGTTTTTTCTATCGTTTCTAAAAATTATTTAGATGTTTTGATAGAATATAATTCAATCCTACAACAAAGAAATGCAACCTTAAAGCGGAGTTTTAAAAAAAGCATAAATGAGGAAGTTGAAATTTGGAATGAGCATTTTGCAGAAAAAGCCGAGAATTTATGGAAAAGAAGAAAAAAGCTCTTTGTTGAGTTTTCTATAGTTTTTAGAGAAACTGTAAAAAATTTAGATTTTGGGTTAAAAAGCAATATTTTTTATGATCAAAAAAAAACAAAAAGAGAAGAAGTTTTAGTGGTTTTAAAAAAAACACTAGAACTTGAAAGAACCCTTGGTTTTACAACCCACGGTCCCCACAGAGACGAATTTCTTTTTGATTGGGGTGGAAGAGCAATTAGGAAACATGGATCACAGGGGGAGCATAAGATGTTTTTGGCTTTATTAAAAACAACAGAGCTGCTTTTCATATCAAAAAAAACCAATAAAAACCCAGTTTTTCTAATAGATGATATTTTTGCAAATCTTGATATAGACAGAAGTAAGAGGCTGTTGCGCTTTGTTGAGGGGTTGCGGCTCCGAGAAGAGTCAAAGCCACAAACCATTATTACAACAACAGATGTTTTAGAAGTGCAAAGAGAAGGTTTTTTTTCAAAATATAACGAAATAAATAAACAAAGACTCCGGATTAATGAAGCACATTAAACAAGCAATCGAACAAGCAACCGATGTTGTCGGAATTAAGCCCGCATTGGATCAAGAAGCTGCGGTCATACACTGGAACACCGTTGTTGGGAAGGCAGTTTCTGCGGTCACAAAAGCAGAAAAAGTAGAGTCTGGCACATTGATTGTAAGGGTTGACACCCCCGTTTGGAGACAAGAATTACATATGCAGAAAGAAGAAATATTAAAAAAAATAAATAAAAAAATTGGCACAAAAGCCATAAGAAAAATAAGGTTTATATGAACAAACAAACAAAAAAATACAGTGCAGAAAGCATAAAGGTTTTAGAGGGCCTGGAGGCTGTTAGAAAAAGACCCGCAATGTATATTGGTGATGTTGGCAAGAGAGGCCTTCACCACCTTATATATGAGGTTGTAGATAATTCCATTGATGAAGCACTTGCTGGGTACTGTACTAAAATAACCGTATTTTTTAATAAGGATGGGTCGATTACAGTTGAGGACAACGGCCGTGGAATCCCAGTTGGGATGCACAAAGAAGAAAAAAAACCAGCTGTAGAAGTTGTTATGACAGTTCTGCACGCAGGTGGAAAATTTGACAAAGACACTTACAAGGTCTCGGGTGGGCTTCATGGTGTTGGTGTTTCTGTGGTTAATGCTCTTTCAGAGTGGCTTTGGGTTGAGGTAAAAAGAGATGGTAAAAAATATAAACAAGACTATAAGATAGGTGTAACTCAAAACAAATTAAAAGAAATCGGAAAAACAAAAAAAAGCGGCACAAAAGTTTGTTTTATGCCAGACGGCGGGGTTTTTAACACGACTCATTTCGAATATGATATAATAGCAGAAAGACTAAGGGAGCTTGCGTATTTAAATAAAGGCCTTGAGATTAACCTTCGCGACCAGCGGGAGGAAGAAGGGCAAGAAGATTCTTTTAAATTTAAAGGGGGATTAAGTGATTTTGTAAAATATCTTGATGAGCACAACAACCCCCTTCACAACAAGGTTATAACGGTTACAAAAGAAGACGGTGAGATACCCGTAGATGTTGCTCTTAGGTATGGAAACACCTATAATGACAACATACTAACTTTTGTAAACAACATAAACACAATAGAGGGGGGAACGCACCTGTCGGGTTTTCGCTCTGCGTTAACTCGGGCGATGAACAACCATGCTTCGAAAAACAACCTAATTAAAACAAAGAAAACCGAAAAATTATCTCTCACAGGAGAAGACTTTAGGGAGGGGTTGACAGCAATAATAAGTGTTAAGGTTCCAGAACCACAATTTGAAGGGCAAACAAAAACAAAACTCGGAAATGGGGAGGTTAAGGGCCTTGTTGATAAAGTTGTTTATGAGGGAATATTAGACTTTTTGGAAGAAAATCCATCCATTGGAAGAAAAGTGATTGAAAAAGCTCTGTTGGCCGCACGGAGTCGATCAGCAGCGAGAAAAGCTCGTGAGTTAATAAGAAGAAAAAGTGCTCTTGGCGGCTCATCTCTTCCTGGAAAATTAGCAGATTGTTCAAACAAAGATCCTGTTTTTTGTGAGTTATATTTGGTTGAGGGTGACTCAGCTGGCGGGTCAGCAAAGCAGGGAAGAGATAGGAAAAACCAGGCAATCCTACCACTCCGTGGAAAGGTAATTAACTCTGAAAAAGCCAGGGTCGACAAGTTGCTTTCCAACAATGAGATACAATCCATTATAACAGCGCTGGGAACAGGGTTTGGTGGTGGTGACGAAGAAACAGGCGAAAGATCAGCGGGGGACTTTGATATTGAAAAAATAAGATACCACAAAATAATTATAATGACAGACGCTGATGTTGACGGTTCTCACATAAGAACACTTTTGCTTACGTTTTTTTATAGAAAAATGAAACAATTAATAGATGGTGGTTATTTGTATTTGGCATTACCACCGCTATATAGGGTTCATCAGGGTAAAAAAGCAGCATATGCATATGATGATAACGAAAGAGACTTGCTGATTGAAAGAATGAAAAAAGATAATAAAAACACAAAGGTTGGAATACAGAGGTATAAAGGTCTTGGTGAGATGAATCCGGGGCAATTGTGGGATACAACAATGGACCCAGAGAAAAGAACGCTCTTACAAGTAACGGTTGAAAGCGCTGAAGCTGCGGCGGTGACATTTCAAAACCTAATGGGAAGCGATGTTGAAGCGAGACGGGCCTTTATTGAAAAAAATGCAAAATTTGTAGCAAACCTAGACATTTAGAGGAATTATTATGGTTGATATAAACAGAGACAACACACTCCCAAGAGATATTGTTGATGAAATGAGGGAGAGTTATTTGAACTACTCTATGTCTGTAATCGTATCAAGGGCTCTCCCAGATGTTCGAGATGGTTTAAAACCCGTGCATAGAAGAATTTTATATGGAATGAGCGAATTGGGTTCTTCGTGGAATCGACCATACAAAAAATCAGCTAGAATTGTCGGCGATGTTTTAGGGAAGTATCACCCACACGGTGATTCCTCTGTTTACGATGCTTTGGTTAGAATGGCTCAAGATTTTTCAATGAGATATGAACTGGTTGATGGTCAGGGAAACTTTGGTTCTGTGGATGGTGATAACGCCGCTGCAATGAGATACACAGAGTCCAGAATGACCAAACTATCTAGCGAGATGCTAAAAGACCTTGACAAGGATACGGTTGATTGGACAGTGAATTTTGATGAAACGCTAAAAGAACCATCGGTTTTACCAACAACCGTTCCAACTCTCTTAATTAATGGTTCTGAGGGGATTGCTGTTGGAATGGCAACCAAAATACCACCACATAATCTTACGGAAATAATAAACGGTCTAGTTTCATTAATTGATAATAGTGAGATATCCACAGAAGAGCTTATGGAAAACATAAAGGGTCCAGACTTTCCAACTGCTGGACTAATATTGGGTGTTGATGGTTTGAGGGCGGCCTATGAAACAGGGCGGGGCAAAATAAAAATGCGGGCACGTGCCCATATAGAGTCGGCAAAAAACGGAAAAGACAGTGTTGTAATAACAGAATTACCTTATCAATGTAATAAGGCAAGTCTGGTTGAAAAAATAGCAGATCTTGTAAGAGATAAAAAAATTGTTGGTATTACAGACCTAAGAGACGAGTCTGACAAAGATGGTATTCGTGTTGTTGTGGAAACAAAGAGGGATGCTGTTCCAGAGGTTATACTAAACCAGCTTTATCAGTATACCCAACTACAAGACACATTTGGAATTATTTTATTAGCCCTTGTTGGTGGTGTTCCTAAAATTATGCCCCTTAAGGAAGTTTTGTCTCATTTTGTTGATTTTAGACATGAGGTGGTGGTTAAGAGGACTGAGTTTGAGTTACGACAAGCAGAAGCCCGGGCTCATATATTAGAGGGTTTAAAAATTGCGTTGGACAACATAGATGCTGTAATTGAATTAATTAAAGCTAGTAAGAATCCAGACGCTGCTAAAGAAGGATTAATGAATAGCTTTAATTTATCAGAAAAACAAGCCCAAGCAATTTTAGAAATGAGGTTACAGCGATTAACTGGCCTTGAGGTTGAAAAGGTGTTGGAAGAATACAAAGATTTAATAAAGCTCATTTCAAACCTAAAAAGCATTCTTGAAAACAAAAACCAACGAATGGAAATTATTAAAGCAGAGCTTCTAGATATTCGCGAAAATTATGGTGATGAAAGAAGGACAGAAATCATCCCTATTGTATCTGATTTTTCAATGGAAGATATGATAGCTGAAGAGGAGGTTGTTCTTACAATAACTCACCAGGGATATATTAAAAGAACTGCGCTTAATACTTATCGTACACAAAGGAGGGGTGGTCGTGGTGTTCAGGGGGCTGGAAGTAAAGAAGAGGATTTTGTAGAACATTTGTTTATTGCCAACACCCATAATTATATGTTGTTTTTTACTGATAGAGGAAAGTGTTTTTGGCTAAAGGTTTATGATATTCCGCAGGGTGGTCGTGCTACCAGGGGTAGAGCAATAGTTAATCTAATTGGTTGTGATCCAAGTGAGCGTGTTGAGGCGTTTGTGAGTGTTAGTGATTTCAAAGATGATGAGTTTATCGTGATGGCGACAAAAAAAGGAATTGTTAAAAAAACAGTTCTATCTGCATATGGTAAGCCTAGAAAGGGTGGTATTTACGCAATAGAAATAAGAGAAGATGATCAACTAATTGAGGCTAGAATAACTAATGGTGAACACGACATTTTACTGGGAACTCGCGAGGGTAAATCTATACGGTTTTCCGAAACCAATGTTCGGGCCAGTGGAAGGAAAACAATGGGTGTTCGCGGAATACGATTAAGTTCTTCTGATGACTTTGTTGTAGGTATGTTGGTTGTCAAAAGGGAGGGAACTATTCTTGTCGCAACAGAAAAAGGGTATGGTAAAAGAACAGATGTTATTCAATACCGAACACAAACGAGAGGCGGTAAAGGCGTGCTTACCATGAGGTGCACCGACAAAACTGGTAAGATGGTTAAAATAATGGAAGTTGTAGATTCTGATGATTTAATAGTAATCACAGATGCTGGTGTTTTAATGCGGCAACCGATTGAAGCCATAAGAACTATTGGGCGTGTTACACAGGGAGTAAGGCTTGTTAAGTTAGATGATGGGAGTTCAATTTCTTCAATTACTAGGGTAATGAAAGAAGCAGAAAAAAAAGATAGTAATAACGATGAACCAAAAGAAAATAAAGAATCCTCAGAAAATTGAACCTTGAAAAGAACCTTAAGCTAGTAAAAAAAAACATTGAAGAAGCAAAAAAGCGGGTCGGGCTAACCAACCACGTTGAA
>CEUJ01047000.1_pt1 | contig 10330 bp, 6 predicted proteins | sample 361531 | NCBI WGS metagenome assembly CEUJ01 (sample SAMEA2622842, study PRJEB7988) | marine metagenome | biome: marine biome (ENVO:00000447); feature: marine epipelagic mixed layer (ENVO:xxxxxxxxx); material: "saline water (ENVO:00002010), including plankton (ENVO:xxxxxxxx)" | depth 140 m | reverse complement strand
TTCAGTAAGATTAAAAAAAGTTTATTCATTCATAAAAGATGAAATTAGAAGTGGTAGACAGTGCATTATAGTTTATCCTTTGATTGAAGAATCTGAAAAATCAGATCTAAAAGCAGCAGTTGAGGCCTATGATAAACTAGCTGAGAAAGAGTTTAAAAAATTTAAGGTTGGCCTTGTACATGGTAAGATGCATTCATTAGATAAGGATAACATAATTAGTAAATTTGGTCAAAACAAAATAAATATACTAGTTTCGACAACTGTTGTAGAAGTTGGGCTTGATATTCCCAATGCATCTGTTATGTTAATTGAACACGCAGAGAGATTTGGTCTTACGCAACTTCACCAATTAAGAGGTCGTGTAGGGAGAGGAGCAGATAAAAGCTATTGTGTTTTGGTTAAGCGAAATATAACAGAAAATTCTAAAAACCGCCTGGATATCATGGAAAAAACAAATGACGGTTTTGATATTGCAGATCAAGATTTGAAACTTAGGGGGCCTGGAGATATGTTAGGTCCAAAACAAGCTGGGTTTTTTCAATATAAAATTGCAAATTTAGTTTTTGATAAAATAATTATTAAACAAGCAAGAAAAGTTGCATTTGATATTATTGAAAAGGATCCGAACCTTGAAAATAAATCTCATGAATTATTAAGAGATAATTTTAAAATAAATTATTCTCACTATTTAGATGATTTGAAACTTATTTAATTAATACTCGTTTTCTCTACAGTTTAGAAAGATTAAATTTTAATTATTTATATTGGCAATAATAATCGAAAATACTACCCAAATAATTTTTTTTAATGGCTATGGCTCATAAAAGTTATATCATCACAAATAGAATATTGGCAGCAATCACATTTTTGGTATCGTTTATTGTATATTATGATACAATGGCACCTACTGTTTCTTATTGGGATTGTGGCGAATTTATTGCAGTTTCTCATACTTTAGGAGTGCCCCATCCACCAGGAAGTCCTCTTTATCTTCTCTTGGGAAGAGTGGCATCTATGTTGCCCATTAGCAAAGACATAGCTTTCAGAGTCAATCTTCTTTCGCCGATTGTCAGTGCATTTTCTGTTCTATTTTTATATCTTATTATTGTTCAGTTGGTAAATAATTGGCGTGGTAAAATAAGCTCTAATGCAGACGCACTAATTGTTTTTGGATCTGGTATCATCGGATCAATGACCTTTGCATTTACAGATAGCCATTGGTTTAATGCTGTAGAAGCCGAAGTCTATGCTTTCAGTACGTTTTTCACAGCTATTGTTGTTTGGTTAATCTTAGTTTGGAATGAAAAAGCATATGAAAGGGGGAATGAAAGGTATATCCTCCTTATTGCTTATATGCTTGGACTAGCAACGGGACTACATCTTCTTAACTTATTAACAATACCTTTTGTTGCCTTAGTAATCTACTTTAGGAAATTTAATTTTGAGTGGCGCTCTTTTGGAATTACAATAGTATTTACAGGTATTGTTTTTTTTATAATTCATAATGTAATTATAAAAGGTATGCCAAAGATAGCCTCTGCTATTGGCATACCAATGACAGGCTTTCTAATTATTGGGATTTTTGGAATAATGATTTGGTCAGTCATGAATCAAGAAAAATTACTATCAATTCTATTCACCTCTCTTGTTTTAGTACTTATTGGCTACTCAACATATTCTTTAATTTTCATACGATCAAACCAAAACCCTGGTATTGATGAGAATGATCCTGAAACAGTAGAGGCTTTTATTTCGTATCTTGAAAGAGAGCAATACGGTGATGTAGGTATTTTCCCAAGGCGTTTTAATGGTATAAAGCCAATCCATGAAGTGGTTGGATATCCTGAGGGCCCAGATAGAGAATTCTCTGGAAGGCAAAATAGCGACTACAGAAGATATCAACCAAATAAACAATGGCAGTTTTTTTGGGATTATCAAATTCGTAAAATGTACAATCGCTACTTTTTATGGCAATTTGCTGGGCGTGGATCTGCATCAGATCCGACAGTTATTTCTATGGGTGCAAATAAAAGAGAGGATGGTGTCGATTTAACCCAATTTGGTTTACCATTAGCCTTTATCCTTGGTCTCATAGGGATGCTTTATCACGCATATAAAGATGAAAGGATGGCTTTTAGTGTTATGTCTTTATTCATAATGACCGGCTATGCAATAATATTATACCTCAATCAAGATGACCCACAACCGAGAGAGAGAGATTATTCTTACGTAGGAAGTTTTTTTGCTTTTTCAATCTGGGTAGGACTTGGAACAGCAGCTATTAGTGAGTTAATAACAAAATACATTAAAGATCAAAAATTAAGTAGAAGCCTTATCTCGATTGCCTTAATTCTACAGGTTATCTTTGTCCCATTAGTGATGGCATCCACAAATTACTTTTCCCATGATAGATCTGGTAACTTTGTTGCTTGGGATTATAGTTATAACATTTTGCAATCTTGTGAGCCAAATGGGGTAATTTTTACTAATGGGGATAATGACACTTTCCCTTTATGGTATTTGCAAGAAGTTGAAAGACTTAGAACAGATGTTGCGGTGGTAAATTTAAGTTTATTGAACACGCCTTGGTATATAAAGCAATGGCGGGATAAACGACAGGGCGAAACAAAATTTATAGATTTAAGTGATAAGCAAATAGATAAGTTGACATCCAGCTTACAGAGGTGGGAAGCAAAAAAGATGCGGATTCCCGTTAGCAATGATCCTCAAAATGAAAAAGGATATATAGAATGGGAAATGAAACCTACCTACGGTGGACAGGCTCTTAGAGTTCAGGATATGATGATTTTACATATCCTTGATGAATCAAGTTGGAAGATTCCAATATATTTTGCCGTTACTGTATCTGGGGCAAACAGAATAGGGCTTGATGATTACATGGATATGCAAGGATTAACATTTCAACTAAAGAGTCATAAAACAAAGTCAATAGATAAAGAAAAGATGTATAAAAACCTTATGACAGATATAGGAACCCCAGACTGGTCAACTAATTTTGAACATGCAAGTTTTTACGATGTAATTGAATCTCATGAAGATTCTTCGGAGCATACAAATAAAATTAGTGAAGAAGTTTTAGCAACTGATGGTTTTAAATTTTGGTCAAAGCAATATCAACCTGGATACATGTATAGAAATCTAGGTAATAAAAATGTTTATTATAATAAACAGACAAAAAGATTATTGCAAAACTATCGTAGTGCATATATGCAGTTAGCGGTTATTTATTATATGGAATACCAAAGAAAAGATAATAAGAAAAAAAACCGCCCAGAAGATGAGCTTAAATCTTTGAAGGAAACGATTGTAAAAATTCTAGATAAAATGGAGGAAAAAATACCAGGTGATGTCATACCAATACAATCAGAGGATCTCCATTATCAGATTGCTAGAATCTATGGTGATCTAGGTGAAAGAGAATCTATGGAAAACATTCTGGAGAAATTAATTGATAATGAAAATGGGAAGCCGCTAAATAGAGTAGAATATGCAAATACATTTTATAGGGAATTAAATTCAACAGCCCGTGCCATAGGTATTTTAGAAGATTTAAGACAAAACTATATGAAAAAAGAAAGAATGGTCATGAGCAAGGGTTTTAGTAATAAAACTGTGCGAAAGGGTGAATGGAACAGATGGGAAAAAGCATACCCAGAGATCATATCTTCTTTAGTTTTCATCTATAGAGAGAACAACCAATTTAGCGATGCTGAACTAATTCTTTCTGAATGGGTGCAGCGGAATCCCTCTGATGAGAATGCTAAGAAAATACTCGAAGAGGTTCGCTCCGGCGGGTAAAAATAAAATTCGGTATGTCCGAATCTAATGTATTAGTATCAATTATTATTCCCCATTGGAATGGGATTGAAACTTTGTCAGAGTGTTTGACCTCTTTGACAAAAACAAATTATGAGCCCTTTGAAATTATAGTAGTTGATAATTGCTCTACAGATGGTAGTCAAGAATGGGTAAAAGTAAATTACCCAAATATTATACTAATAGAAAATAGTGATAACTATGGTTATGCAGGAGGGTGTAATCATGGTATAAAAGCTACAAATGGGGAGTTGGTTGTTTTTTTGAATAATGATACAATTCAAGATCCTATGTGGCTTAGTCACTTGGTGGATTTTATATTACAAAATCCTGAGATAGCTGCTTTACAACCAAAAATTTTAAATTATTTTGATAAGTCTATATTCGATTATGCAGGTGGCGCGGGGGGATATATGGATATATTTGGTTTCCCATTTGCGAGAGGAAGAATTTTCATAGAGCAAGAAAAAGATCAGGGACAGTATAATAATAACAAACAATGTTTTTGGGCTTCTGGGACTGCTTTAATGGTTCGGAAAAAATTATTCATTGAAGCTGGAAAATTCGATGAAACATTTTTTGCACATATGGAAGAAATCGATCTCTGTTGGAGATTGCAGGCGATGGGATATCAAGTTTGGTCAAATCCAGAGTCTGTTGTTTTTCATAAAAACGCAGTTTCTCTTCCAATGCAAACGCATAAAAAATATTATTTAAATCATAGAAATTCTTTGTTAATGTTATTTGGAAACTATTCTATAGCTAACGCATTCTACCTAGGAACTATCAGAGTTATTTTTGAATTCATCGCTATAGCGTACTCTATTTTTAAATGGGATTGGCAGCATGCTACTGGAATAGCAAAAGCACTTTTATGGGTCATTATTCATCCTCTAGTCATAATAAAGAAAAGAAAAAAGTTCAAAACTATTAGAATAAATGAAGATAAAATGATTTTTAAAAAACTCTATAGAAAATCAGTGGTTGTTGATTACTTTATCAAAAAGATCAAAACCTATTCAGAAATTGATTCTAAGGTGTTATGATATAACTCTCTTCGATCAGGGTCTAATTCCTTCATATCTTTTAGTAATTCTCTTTGACCAAGAACAGATAACATATTTGCTATATTCTTAGATTGTGTTTTCAAAAAATATTGAGTATGATTATCTCTACCAATCTCTTGATATGATTGTTGCAGTCCATCCAGCATTAAATTAATTTCTTCAATTGCTTCATCTATCTCACCATTTCCAAATAAGTCCATCGCAATGTACCAGGCAAGTCTTGCTTTTCGAAGCCCTGCATTTCTATTAATATTATCTACTAAGGTTACTCGATAACCCCAGCCTTTTTTATATTCCGATGAAGATCCTCTTAGTGCAATATCACGCGATAATTCAAATGATCCATTTCCCCCATTGAATTCATATGTATCAATTTCTCCCCCCAAAATCAAGTGTGCATAGTATGCTAAAAAACCTGTCAGAGGTTCAAATAGCACAGGATCGTAGTATAAGCTACTTCCAGAATTATAATAAAACTGAATACTTTTGTCAAAATATCGTAAATCTTTTTTGTTGGAAAAAAGAGCCTGGGCTGTATAGATCTTTTCGTTTCCTTTTTGAGCCACACCTTCAAAGATAAGTTGTATATATAGTTCTATATTAAGATCAGAATAATTTTCATCCCAAGTTGTATTTTGATAAAAGTTTTTAATATCATTCTCTAGATTAATAATTCCTTGTTTTTCATCGCTTCGTAGTAATCGGTCATCTAATGTTATGTCAATAGAAGAAATTTGTCCTAATAAATGACTTACAAAAAAAAATGATGCAATACAGAGAACAATTATTTTTATCATGATCCTAAATTGAGAATAAGGATATTACTTTACAAGGTGTTTATATTATTAATAATTAAGGTAATTTAAGGTATGGTAAACCTAAAAAATTTGACACTCAAGGACCAAAATCAGGGTATTCTTTCTATAATTTTATCTGCAGGCGAGCTCGGTCAAAAAGAAAATATCGAAGTATATGTCGTAGGTGGTTTTGTCAGGGATTTGATAATGAAAAATACTATAAACGATATTGACATTATGGTAGTGGGAGATGGTATTGCTTTTGCAGAAAAACTTGCTAGTAAGCTTGGAATAAAAAAAATAGTACCCTTTAAAAAATTTGGAACTGCTATTATTCCAAACAAAAAGCTTCCTATTGAAATAGCCACAGCCCGCACTGAAACGTATAATGATAAATCAAGGAAGCCATCTGAAATTTCTCATGCAAAATTGAATGGAGATTTATTAAGAAGAGATTTTACAATTAATGCAATGGCTATGGATATTCAGCCATCCTGTTTTGGCGATCTAACAGATCCTTTTGGAGGTATTAGTGACATAGAAAAACAAATAATAAAAACACCATTGTCGCCTGATGATACATTTTCCGAAGATCCGCTTAGAATGATGCGTGCTGCATATTTCTCTTCCAAATTAGGTTTTAATATAGATGAGAATTGTTTCAATGCAATAAAAAGACAATCAAAAAGAATCAAAATTGTTTCTGCTGAAAGAATTAGAGATGAATTTATTAAAATATTGGAAACTAATAAACCTTCCATTGGGCTAACTATTTTACAAACAACAGGCTTATTAAAATTAATATTTCCAGAAATAGATATTATGTATGGTATGGAGCAGACTTCTGAGTGGCACCATAAGGATATCTTCGATCATACCATGCAAGTTGTAGATAATGCTGCAAAGCTCTCACAGAAGATGGAACTTCGATTTGCTGCACTAGTACATGATATAGCAAAACCCAATACCCGTAGGGTTGATAAAAACAAGGGTTATACATTCCATGGGCATGATGCTATAGGCGAAAAAATGATTAATAAAGTTGCAGTCAGGATGAGACTACCTAACAATTTGAAATTTTTTTTAAAGAAGCTAACATTGCTTCATTTGAGACCAATAGCACTGGTTAAAGATATTGTGACAGATTCTGCAGTTAGGAGATTGATGGTACTAGCAGGTGATGATTTAAATGATCTTATGACACTTTGCCGAGCAGATATAACAACAAAAAACCCTAATAAGATTAAAAGGTATCTAAATAACTTTAAAAAAGTTGAAGAAAAAATGAAAAATGTATTAAAACTTGATTCGATAAAAGCATTTCAATCGCCAGTAAGAGGAAAAGAAATAATGTCAATTTGCCAAATACCTGAGAGCAAAACAGTAGGGAAAATTAAATCTGCTATAGAGAATGCAATTCTGGAGGGGGAAATCGATAATACGTATGAAGCATCGTTAAATTATCTCATGAAGATAAAACACCACTACTTAGATTAATTCACTAATTTCAGTTAAAATATTTCAATTATGGTTAACCAAAAAACACTTTGTTTATATTAATGAAGCAAAAGTATCTGTACAGTTTTTTTTTGGTTTCATGTATAATAAAAGCACAAAGCTATACTCTTAATGATTGTATCCAAATAGCATTAGATGGGAAAAAGACAGTGCTGTCTGCTGGCATTGATGTAAATACTGCTAAAAAAGGTCTTACTTCATCATATAGTGGTTTTTTACCATCTTTGCAATTTTCAACAAATATTGCCCAAAATAAGTTTCCGAACAGGCGGTCTGTTGATTTCAACTTTGAGTCATTGACTTTTGATACAACTTTCACTAGTTCAATTAATAATTACTCTGCAGGTTTGTCTTTAAATCAAATGTTATATGATGGTGGAAGAACTATTAATAGAGTCAAACAGGCAAAAACGAACCTCAGTACTTCAAAACTAAATCAAAGACAAATAAAATCTCAAGTAATACAAAAAGTTACTCAAGCTTATTATGATTTATTAAAGGCTCAAAAATTATCAACCGTAGCAAATAAAAATTTAGAAATGTCAAATCAACAAGTAGATCTTGTTAATAAACAATTTGATATTGGGTTAGTGAAAAAAACAGATTTATTAAAAGCCCAAGTTGCAAAAGGACAAGCTGAAGTTGACGCGATAAATAAAAAAATAAATTTAGAGAATTCACGAAGAATCTTGTTTAATGATATGGGCCTTCAAGATTTTGGTCAAAATATAATAGCAATTGATCAAGATTGGACTATGCCTAAAATTCCTTCAAGCACTGATGTATTAAAATTATTAAAATCACAAAACCCAACTATTCTTATTTCTAAAAATCAAATTAGTTTAAGTGATCTATCTTATAGGTTATCCAAAGGGCTTAGATTACCTTTATTAAGCTCAACCATGAATTATTCTGCAAACGGAGCAACATCTAACCAATTATTAAATGCTTTGGATGATGATTGGATACTAGGAATAAATTTATCAATCAGTTTGCCGATATATACTGGGAATAATTTATCAATGCAACAACAGCAAGCAAAGCTTTCCATCCAGCGATCAGAATATTCTTACATAACTCTTTTAAATGATTTACGTGTTCAGGCAGAAATAATTCGAGAAACTTTGAATAATTATGCAGAAATCATACCACTAAATCAAGCAATTGTTAATTCGGCAGAAGAAGATTTAAAATTAGTTACGGAGAGATATAGTTTAGGATCTGCAACAATATTAGAGGTTTTAGATGCACAGGTTTCGCTGTTGCGTTCTAATTCAAATCTCATAAATACAGTGCATGATGCTAGGATACAAGAAGCAAACCTAAAAGCGATTCTTGGGACATTAGATCAAGATTATAACAAAAAAGAAGAATAATATGTTAAAAACACTTAAAAAGAAGATTGTTTGGATTCCCTCATTAATTATCATGACATTATTCATCTGGTTTCTTATATCAAACTCAAGTAAAGAAAAAATCATATATGTTGATGGGGAATTAATTGAACTCCGCAATATAGTTCAAAAAATTAATGCGAGCGGGAAAATACAACCAGAAGAGGCCGTGCAAATCACATCAACAATCACAGGATGGATCACGGAAATTACAGTCATGGAGGGAGACACTGTTGATCCAGGTCAGCATTTAATAAGCATTGATGAAAAACAAATTAGACCGCGCTATAATAATGCAAAGTCGCAAGTTAAATCATCAGAGGCAAATTTGAAAAAAGTACAAGCACAGATGGATAGAACTAAATCACTTTTTGACCAAAAACTCATATCACAACAAGAATTGGAACAAGTAGAGGCTTCCTACCAAATAGCAGTAAGTCAAGCAGAGCAAGCAAATGCAAATTTATTATCAGCAGAAGATGAACTATCGAAAACTCGATTAACTGCACCAAAGTATGGCATAGTTACTAGTATTACAAAAGAAGAAGGCGAGATGGCAGTCGGGGGTATGTTCAACCCTGGAGTATTAATGACGATTGCAGATCTTAGTAGAATGGAGGTTGAGGTTGATGTTAATGAAAATGATGTAGTCAATATTATTGTAGGTGATACTACAGAAATTGAAATAGATGCGTATCCAGATACAATGTTTTATGGTGTAGTTAGTGAAATAGCACATACAGCTCAATCTTTGAACATGGGGTCTCAACAGCAAGTAACAAATTTCAAGGTAAAGGTTAGAATGATTACCGTTCCTGATAAAATTCGTCCTGGAATGAGTAGTACAGTAAATATTTTAACTGAAACAATAAAAAATACTATTTCTATCCCAATTCAAGCACTTACATCAAGACCTGAAAATTTTAAAGATGTACAAGATCCAATTAAGAAAAACAAAAAAAATAAATGGAATGATAGTGATGACATATCATTCAAAAAGATTAAACCAATAGATGTAGTCTTTACGTTGAAAGATGAATTTGAGGATAAAGTAGCTGAAGAAGGAAAAAAATATGCTATTGCAAGGCCAACAAAAGTTGGAATTTCAGGTGAAAATTATTATGCTGTTAAATCAGGAGTTAATGAAGGAGAAATGATTGTAATTGGAGGTTACAGAGTTTTAAGCAAAGAGCTTAGTCACGGTGATCTAGTAATAGTAAAAAATCAAACTAAAGATTCTGGAGGTGAAGGATATTCTAATATCACTCAATAATGTGTACAAAATATACAATGTTGGAGGAGAAGAGGTAAGAGCCCTTGATGGTATTGATCTAGAGATTAACGAGAATGATTATTTAGCGATTATGGGCCCATCAGGATCCGGAAAATCTACTCTAATGAATATGATTGGATGTTTAGACACACCTTCATCTGGTGTATACCAGTTTGAGGGTGAGATGGTGCAGGAGATGAATGATGATCAATTAGCTTCTATAAGAAATCGTAAAATTGGTTTTATTTTTCAAACGTTTAATCTTTTACCAAAAGCAACTGCACAACATAATGTTGAAATTCCTCTTATTTATGGTAACATTCGGAAGAAAAAAAGAGTAAACTTATCAAAAGAAGCACTACACAGCGTTGGGCTATCTGATCGTATGCAACATAAACCTAATGAGCTATCAGGTGGTCAAAGGCAAAGAGTTGCTATTGCAAG
>CEUJ01030198.1_pt1 | contig 10343 bp, 9 predicted proteins | sample 361531 | NCBI WGS metagenome assembly CEUJ01 (sample SAMEA2622842, study PRJEB7988) | marine metagenome | biome: marine biome (ENVO:00000447); feature: marine epipelagic mixed layer (ENVO:xxxxxxxxx); material: "saline water (ENVO:00002010), including plankton (ENVO:xxxxxxxx)" | depth 140 m | reverse complement strand
TGCGTGTACGCCGCTGTATATTGCATATAAGGGGTGTTTTTAACGCCGGTAGGTAGTGCGAAATAGTCGTTTACATCCTCCTCTAGAATGGCCGGAGCAAACGGTCTGAACTTCTGTCTTTTCTTGATCGAGTTTACCAGATCCTTGATGTCCTCACCCCTAGGGTCTGCTAATAACGACCTATTACCAAGTGCCCTGGGTCCAAATTCTGCTTTACCATTTGCAACTCCCACCATCTTGTTTTCTTTCAATTCTTTTATTATTGCGTCCACAGGATACTCACCTTCTATGTTGTGTCCCAGGAACGGACTGTTCCAATTAATGAATGATTTTTCATGTGCCGCGATACATCCTAAACTTGATCCAGCATCTCCTGGATTTGGTATTATCCATATGTTGTCAAACAATCCAAGATTTGCCAATACTTTGTTGGCCGCACAGTTGAGTGCGACTCCACCTGCATATACCAAATTACGTGATCCATACTTGCTGGCACGTTTCCATAAATCTGCAAGGCATTCTTCTGTGACTGCCTGTATGCTGGCCGCTAGGTCCATTGGGTCTGCATCCGGATGCCAATCACCAAGTCCTCTGTGCAGATTCTGTTTTAGTTTAAAAGGAGATTGATAAACAAAGTCGTTGTATATGTCATCCTTGTATTTGGGTTTGCCGTATGCCGCCATACCCATCAAGATATATTCTTCTTCTGCAGGTTTAAGTCCGCAACGATGTGTGAATGCAGAATACAATATACCTAGACTGTGTGGATACTTTATAGTTTCTTTTCTTTCGATCCAAACTTTTTCTGCAGTTGATATCGAAACAGTATCCCATTCTCCTATTGCGTCTACCGTAAGTATAGTCGCTTCTTTGAAAGGTGACGTGAAGTATCCTGCCGCGGCATGTGAGTCATGGTGTTTGACATACTCATCTATTTTGATGTTGAAGTGATCCAAATGCCACTGTGGAAGTTCTGTGTAACTGAATGCGTCTGACCACTGCCCCGCATAAAGTTGTCTTGTTTTCTTTAACCAAGGTTTCTCGTAATAGACAACTTTGTTAAAAGGTCCATAAGTGTTTGCTTCATTTACGATCGCCCAATTAAGGTAATGATCATTTTTGACTTTGGAGTAACGTTCTGCGTGTGCGGCCCATAAAACTTCACCCACACCCGAACTAAAATCCACAACGGCCATTGCGGCGTCATGATTCATGCAGTTTATTCCTAGTATTCTCATCTGTGTGGTCCTAAATTTCCATGTTTATCTAGTATGTCTTGTTTTATCAAGAATGCCCACATGTCTGCGTCCTTGTGTTCGACCCTGAAATCAAATTGTGTAGGCTGTTCAAAAATTTTGTTAGTGTCCTCGTATTTTCCTTCTTTAATGGTATCCATCCATATGGTATAGTTTGCATCAAATTGTTTTCGTGTTTCTTCGGTGGGACAGATAAAGTCTGCTACAACGGTCCTATTTGAATCGACTGCCTGTTCTGCCAGTGTCCACATACGTAATGATTGCCTTTTCCTACCCTCCGCTGAAAAGTCCCAATCGTCTGCTTCCTTCCTTACTTCGTCTGCGTTCAGCCAAACGGCATTAAACATCATGACTAGTTTTCTGGCCAAGGTAGTCTTTCCCGAGCCAGGAAGTCCCATTATCAATATTTTCATTTGCTCTTAAACCAACCTTTGGCTCTTTCCAAATATTTCTCCCAATCTTCCAATTCGATGTCATATTCAAAATTTTGTGATGTCTCATTGACTTGCAATTCTTTTGCGCCGTTTTTCAAATGAAAATTCCTAGCCATGTCTGTCAATGGACTCAAGGTGACTAGCCTGTTAAGATGATTTGAATCTTTTATCATTTTATACACTTCATTTACTATGGCCCTACCGCCACCTTTCTTTTTCGCCCATACTGTGTATGCGATGGCGATGTCACCTTGTACCCCCGCCCTATGTACTGCCTGCATGGCGGCATCTTTGCTTAAGACATCCATTTCTTCTACTGTGGTAGGTACTTCGTGTGTAAAGGCAAAACACATGATCGCGGCTACATCTCCCTCACTGTCCTTTAAGCCATAAATTTTCCTTCCGTAGGCCTGTCTGAATGCTAGGTCCAGTTCTGGTCTTACCGGGTCCTCGGAGCAATCAATGTAAGGCATCTCGACCAACTGGTATTTTGGTGACTTCTCAAACGCCTTCCTGATACGTTCTTTTATCTGTTCCATATTTTACTTGTATATAAATGGGTCTTTTTTCTTTAATTCTTTAAGCCTTTTCCTATATTTGATCTCTTCTCTTATCTTATTGATCATTTTCTTGAACCACGCTATCATTTTTTTTCTCCTATAAGTTTTTTAAAAGTTGGTAACATTAATATTATAGCATCTTCATGTGCCTTGTCTAGTGGATGTGTGGTAGCATATTCGTAATCTTCAATAGTGGCCCATTGATTGAAACCCATCATCCTTTCACCAAACGTGAACCATTTGGTAAAATCTATTTCTCCATGCAGTGCAGTCATAAAAGAATCCTGCTCCTTGTGGTGTGTAAATTTGTTGTAAAAAAGACTGTTATCAGCAAGTGTGAACATGTATGGTATTTTCTTTTTTTCTAAAATGTTCTGTAACCAAATTATGCTTTTCCAACTAAGGTAGGTCTCGTGGTATTCGTTGGCTCCGTGTTTGTATATTGCATTGGCGAAAGGTTTTACTCCTGTTTCTTCGAGAAGTGCGTTTCTATTTTTCCACCACTGATTTTGAACTTGTGATGATGCTGTAATTTTGAATTTTTCACTATTATCTATATTTGCGTCCCATGGACTTATTGTTGTCCATCTGGTATCCTCTAAAAGTTTGTGTCGAGGCATGGCCCAGTCGTATCTTGACAGGAATGACCACATGACCGAAACTCCGCGTATTTCATCAACAGGATGTTTGGATATCTCATTAAAGACTCTACGTGCTATTCCGGAGTTTCCGCTACCAGGCATAGCAGTGCATACGTAGGTGTCAGTCGGACTTAAATTGTTTGCCAGTCTATAGGCCCATGTCTTCCTCGAAGGTGATTGGCCTCCGGTGTCGTCACTGAGTTCGTTGCCGAACGTAAAACTACACCCACCTGTTATTATTTTTTTTGGTATTAATTTATCACTCATAGATCTGTAATACCTTATTTAAAAGTGGGAAAACTTCGCCAAAATTTTCTTGCCTGTACCTATCTGTTCTTAAAATTCTCGCCTTTCGCTGTTCGCGTATTTCAGGAGTGTCCCTGTCCACCGCATTCATAAATCTTATGCTAGGCTGATAATCCTTAAGCATACTGTATCTGTCCGTGACTATGTCTTTGACCTGTTGTGGCAGTGTCTGTATGTTGAAAACGTCAGGGTCAAAGCAGGTGTTCACATAAAAGAACTTTGGTTGGAACTGTGCTACCCATAAAGCAATCTTGGCCCAGTTGAAAACATTGAATATGGACACTGTTGAACATATCTGGAAGTCCATGTTTTGTGTCGCACGTTCCTTAAACTTTACTAGGTTGGCATTGACTTCACGCCATTTGGCTGGGTGCCTTTGATACTCGAAAGGTTCTCCAACATCGTCTATGCTGAATGCAACTTCGACGTGTTTAAAATAACTCCATAGGTCAAATATTTCCTGTGGTGGCAACTGTGTGCCATTTGTGTTGTAGTGTATGTCTATGTTCTTTGCATATCCTTTTTCAACGCAGTGCATCAGAATTTTGAAGTGGTTCTTAATCATAAAAGGTTCACCACCTGTGAATTCAAAGTACTCCACGTGTTTTAGATCTTCCTGCAACTCCTCAAAGAACTGTGGGTTCCGTTTTGGCCATCCTCCCTCTTTTAATTGCTTTCTTGCAAGGGGATTATCTTTACCTATGGCTGTTTCATAATCTATTTCTTCTTGAGCCCACTTGCTGGAACTCCATGATCCACAAATCCTGCATTTGAGATTACACACGTTGCCCAACTTAAAGTCAATAAACTTTAGGGTTGGCTCGCTGTTAGGTGTCCAGTCTGTGAGACTTTTGTTCATTTTGTATAGTGAGTTTTGTCTTTTTGATGTTTTGCCTGCGTCCTCCTCCTGCCAACAACTTTGACAGCCTTTGGGACGTTCTCCGTTCTTAAATTTTTCTCTGAGGGTATCCATGTACTCGTGCTTCTGTATACTTCTTAAACTTTGTTCATACACTTTTACATTTGGAATATTGCCCTTGTACAAACAACAAGGAGAAGCACCCCCGTTTACGTCAACCTCGATATGTGTCCATGGCAATGGACAAACGTTTGATTTTATATACTTGTCCACCAGTCCAACACCCTTTCATCTCTGCTTAATATTTTTGTTATATCCTGTCTTCTGATCTTGTCAATACTTTCTTGCCTCTGTTTTCCTTTTTTAGTTGCTGTAAAAGTTTCTCTATTTTTTAAATTTTTTATTACATCTATTAATGCTCTCTGTTTTCGTGTAGCAAGAGGTTCCATGTATGCTAGTGCTTCATCAATAAGTGTGTGTAGCAGTTCTTTAGGCAGTGCCAATGGACTTAGAATCTCATCATTACTAAAAGTAAACATGACTTTTGTTAGTATCTCTGTGTTTAACTCTCTGCTTAAATCAAACATATTTTTAAGTTCTAACAATCCAGGCATTGTAATTGTGTAGTCTAATCTCATCTCTCTGGCCGTTTTTGCCACTGATAATCCTTCTTTGAAATTACGTAACCACTGTTCATAGTTTAATCCGTCCCTGATATACTCTCCAACTTCTCCAGTTCCGTCCAATGATGAACATATCTGCCAGTCCTGAAACTCAGGCAGTAAGTCAAATAACTTCGTGCCTTTGAATGAAGTCCTACTCAAATTTGTGTTGTATCTCACATAAACTTCTTTTGCGAATCCTAGTTCTATTATTCTCTGCATGGCTTTCCAATGCATATCCCACATTAGTGGCTCTCCACCGCACCAGTATATTTCTTTTATTTTTTTTGTTTCTACCGCTTCAACAAACTCCTGTACAATCTGTGTGTCTTGAAACTTTATGATCTGTTCTCTTAAAGGCGATGCCATCCATGGTTGTGATTCTTTACTCCAAGTTTTATGTTTCCTAGATTCTGCTTCCCAACTACTACTCAGCATGTCGCCACACATTCTGCATTTGAAATTGCATAAGTTGTTGAACCTATAATCAAAACTGATAGTTTGCATTGTGGTTGCACCTGTCTCGTCTGTGCTTTCATACGCTTCATCTATCCTATCTCTAAACAACTGATTCCAATATGATCTATATACATCTGTGTTTAGTAACTTGTGATCACACACTTGGCATTCCGGCAGTTCTTCACCTGCCATCATACGCAGTCTAACAGATTTCATGTGATCTGAATTCCAATGCTCTTTCAGTGTTAAGGGTTTGTATTCTTTGGAGTCGTTGCCTGTATCTATGTACTGTTTGAAACTTTGGGCAGGCTCTCTTGATGCACAACACATACGTCTTTCAGTTTGTGGTGATAGATATGTGTGCGTCCATGGCGCCATACAGAATGTTTTGTTACCGTCTTTGGGTTTGATCCTTTTGTTTATTTTAGAAATAATGCCTTGCCTAGGCCATCTTTCATCTGCAGTTGGAAATCTATCGCTCATTCTTTTCTATCTCCAACTGATCTGCCATATCATGATTGACCTTAGAATGACCTCTTTCGTCTTCTCTTACTGCAACAACGACCTCTTTTAGCCTGGCATCTTCTGCCAAGCCATAGTAATTTTTTGCTATCTTTGGCGCTGGTATATTATCAATTTTTCCAAGTTCTATTGCTTTCAAATATGAGGTGTAACTTATCACTGCCTGTTCCTCGAAATACCCAACCATCCTGTGTGCTACCTTGGGGAAAAATATGTATAGGAACATATAGAAGTGCCAGAACAAAAACTGTGCTGTGATTATCATCCAACGCTCAATCCAATTGGGTTTTGCTATCTCAATGAATATCATTAGATGCATACGTTCATTTTCCGCTTCTTCCAGTAATGTTTTTATCCACCCCCTGTCATCAGGTTTCATTTTTCTTAGACTGCGTAGATGATTCCACATGCCTGCCACCATGCCAGGCACTCCTGCCACTGTTTCTAGTACCACTGCCCTGTGTCCATAACGCTTTGCAAAGAATGTGTCGGCGAACCAACGCAGTCGCATTGTGAACCACAACGCACATTTATCACCAAAATTTTTAGGCCTTCTGTGTTTCATATTTGTCAAATAAATCTTTCCATTCAGGAAATACTTCTACGCTTTTTTCATTCCTAATTTTGTCATACCTTCTGGTGTTTGCAAAAAACAGGTCTAGATGTTTCTGGTTGTCTTTTTCAAACATCCACTTCACACCCGACTCAAAACCTTTGGATGCTCTTGTCAATGGATCCTTATCTTTTAACCATTGTATGTGTTCATTATATTTTTCTTTGACTCTTTCTTTGTGCTCTGGTGGTAGTATGTCCATTCTCTGCCATATAGGATTTTGTAACAAATTAAAATTGAAATCCTGAGGCTTTATGAGTCCTTGTTCAACCCAGTTCTTATGAAAATCACACACGTGCAAAGAATTCATTAAACTGACAGTTGAACTGATATAAAAATCAACCTGTGGGCAGACCTCCATCATACGTTTCCTGTTTGCAACTGTTTCTCGCCATTTAGTTCCTTTACGCATGAGTTCTGCTCTTGGCCCTTCTGCATCAAGACTTGCTCCTACTGAAACCGAATCAAATTTGTTCCACAATTCGAAAACATCTATGTCCTTAAATTTAGTTCTACTGAAATTAGTGTTGTAAATCAATCTTACGTGATACATCTTTCGCCTATCGAGCTCTTTCAATATTCTGTAGTGTTCTTCCATTATTATCGGCTCACCTCCGGCAAAATAAAATTGTTCTGTATGATCAAACTCTTCTAGCATCTGTTCCCACATGTCATTCGTGTTTCTTCCCACCTTCATTATTTTTGCATGTGGTGGCGGACTGCCTGTTAGTTTTTTGTGATCTTCATACCAATTAGAACTGAACCACGTCCCACAACTTCTACAGGCCATGTTACAAAGGTTACTAAACCTAATGTCCCAATACTTCATTACAAAATCAGCAGTACCATCTGACAAAGTATTCTCAACCAAAGGAATGTGGTGTCCAAAGTGCTTATTTGAACTCAAACGCAGTGAGAAGAAACCTGACTTTTCTTGGTCATAACATTTAACACACTCTTTTGACTTTTTGTTGTTTAACATATTCAAACGCATCTGTTTCATTTTGTCACCATTGAATACTTCTTTAAGACTATTTTTGTTTAGATTTCCAACATGATATGGGTCAAACCCAAAACAACAAGGATATGCCCTGCCGTCTGGATATGCATGGAGGTGCATCCATGGAAGTATGCAGAAAGATTCGCTGTCAAGTAACAACTCCTTTTCCTTATGAGTCATATCTTTAATTTTTAATTTCTCGGGCTCTTTCGCCCCGTACTCATATGCCACGGTACCATTCTCCTATTATCGGGAAAGTCTTTTCAAAGTCCTTTCCTGTTCGTTTGTCGTATTGGCTATAAAACGCCTTAAAATCTTTTTGCAGTTTGCTTTGCTCGGCGGCCCCTGCGTGTGGTGTTTTAACGACATCTAGATAGTCAATAAGCCTTTGGGTATGATTGACCTCCATTTGTTCTAAAAACTTTTCATTGTTATTTAAAAATTTTACCAAGTCGCCTTTAAATTTATTTCTCAAATCGTCTGGCAGTACAAGGGGTGATTGGAAACTAGGAAACCTTAAAATGTTAAGTGTGTAATTTATTGTTGGTCCATAAATTGCACTTGCAGTTTTCAACCACACCATCTTTTCAAGGAACTCCGGCAATGACTCCAGACACAGAGCGTTGATTGTGGCCATGTTGTGTATTTCTGATGGAACTTTGTCTGCCATCATATTAAGGACGTTGCTGAACCATTCGTTATAATTCAATCCATCCCTTATGTATTCTGCTTGACTTCCTACTGCCTCACAACTAGTGTACAAATGAAAATGTTCAAAATCTTTTAATTTATCTTTAAACTTGTTGATGATTACTGGTTTTGCGCCAAGATTTGAATTTATTGCAATTCTCATACCTGGTTTCATTTTATCTCCCTGTGTTTCGATCCAGTCTAATAGTCTCCATAGATTGGGTGACATCATTGGCTCTCCGCCTGTGATTCTCAATTCGTCCAAACTCTTGTGTAAATCAGATTCCCACCATTTGTAAAATGCTTCAACATAGGGATTAGTTTCATCTTTTTTGTAAGGTTCTGCGGAGTCATGTGCATGGGTAAAATGATTACGTCCGTCTGTGGTCATTCCTGTGTATGGTCCTTGCCTTTTGATATTGTTTGCCCATGTAGAACTGAAAGCAGGATTACAGTATGTACAAGCAAATTGGCACACTCTATCGAAGGCAATTTCTAAAGTTCTTAGATTAAAATCTTTTTGGTGGTCAGAATTGTATGCATCATCCAGTTCTTTGTCAGTATAAATTTTTGACTTGTATACTCTGTCACTGATTGCATCTCTGCCAATGTCTTCGATCTTCCAACAGTACTCACATCCTGCAGGTCTTTCTCCACACTGCATCTGCCTACGCTGTTCTTTCTTTTGCAATGTGTTGTGTATCGCACTTGGGTTTTTCTTTATTTCTTCCAGGTCAATCTTGTGTGGCAACGGGTGATGGCAACTTGTGGTCATACCACTGCCCAACCAAATAGTGGCATTGTACCATTTTGCCGCACAGAAACTTGCAGATTTAGTATCTAATTTTTTTTGTTTAAATTCTAAGTCGTCCATATACCTTATCTGCCCATTGTTTATTCTGTTCAACTGTCATATGATTTATATCACCTTTGCCCCAGTTATCTTTGCCGCCACTAAACTTAAATATGCTTTCGTCAATAAATGTTCCAGTTGTTAATTTTATTCCGGCGTCTTTATCTGCTGTTTCAAATGGCTTGAAACTCCACATCTGTACAATCTCACTTTTAACTTTTGATAGCACTTCCTGATCATAATGCTTTATGGCATATTCGTATGCCATTTCGTCCTTATCGTAGTTGTGTAGATATTTCCAATAGTTATCAAGGGTTTTGTACACATTTGGATCTACTCCTTCTAATGGTTTTGTGTTTGCACTTAAAATTAAGTTAGGATGATACAATCTATAAGGTTCAGTCCAACAAAATATTGAAATATCTGGAACCATATCATTTCTAATCAATTTATTATAAAGGAAGAACACACTCCAAATACTTCTACCTGGACTACCGAACCATCTTATTCTTGCCGCTCCTAACTTTTCTTGAAGAATGTTACACCAACTTTCGGGTTGATTACTGGCACAGAAACTATCTCCAAAAAATCCTATACTCTTCATGCTTGTTTACACTCCATATAAAATTCTTCCATTTCTGGAAATGTGTTTAAAAACCTTGTCGTTCGTCTTCGATCATGTTCATTAAAAAAAGCGTAAAAGTTTTTTTTATTTTTCGTACTTGCGTCCGCGTTTTCGCGCCAGTATGCGAGGTTCCTTTGCATCTTCTGAATCTCGAAGTCCTTGAATATGTGTAAGCCGTTGGTCTCGCCGGAGTTAACTTTCATGTATTCTATGTTTGCCTCATGAATGCTCTGGTACGACTCAGGTAGCATCGTGATCTGTTGCCATGCAGGTTGCCTCAACAGTGGCACGTCGAACCATACCCTCTGATAGGTCTTCGAGTACTTGGTACGCAGTTCCAGTATCTTCTCCAACAGTTTGTCCATGCTTGTGATACTGAGATTGTTGTAGGTGCATATGAAGGTAATTGAATTACGCACAGGTATTCTGTCCAGGAACTCCTCTACGTTATCCATCATGTAGTTGAAGTCGAGTCCATCACGTATGTATTCGGCACGTTTACCATAGGCGTCCACGCTGACAAATTGCATCATGTGTTCTACCTTCTCCTGCATACAGATCTCCTGCGCCATGTTGAAATACTTTTCCTTAAGTTTCTTGTCTGGTGGACACATATTGCTTGTCACGTTCAAATGAAGGTCATCCTTGGGATGGTCGATTATGTACTGGAACACCTTGTAGGTGTTCACATCCATCATGGGCTCACCACCCGTCATACGGAAGTGCTTTAGATTCTTGTACAGTGTTGGCCACCATTTCCAGAAAGCAGTCACGTAGGGATTTTCCTCCCTGTTTGGTATTGGGCGCCTCCTTCCCTGGAAGTGCTCTGGTGCATTGTGGGGCGGAGATGTGGGATATTGGCC